>Ga0208457_1000083_pt1 | contig 131906 bp, 130 predicted proteins | sample June2015DPH_10_1_FD_185513 | JGI IMG/M metagenome (GOLD analysis project Ga0208457, IMG submission 185513) | Peatland microbial communities from SPRUCE experiment site at the Marcell Experimental Forest, Minnesota, USA - June2015DPH_10_150... | ecosystem: Environmental > Terrestrial > Soil >... | reverse complement strand
TCTTCATTTTTGTTCATAACTAATCCCTTTTTTCCATCATGAGTTAATAGCTTCAAACAAAACTGGGCAGTTTCGAAGAATTCCTGTTTCGTTTTTTTCTCCTTTTCAGCGCCCTTTATCCAATCCCAAAGATAATTTTCCCTTATTATAATTAAATAGTGTTGGAGCAAAACAGCTCGATCAAAAAAGGTGCCCGTCATGAAACACCTTATGGCCATAAGATAATCTGTCCATATAATGTCGTTTTTTCTTTTTATAATGAGGGATTCTAACGCCTTAGGATGCCATAAAAAATTATCCTGAGCGCTGCTAAACATTTCCTTCATTTGATCAAAAGTCAGGTTTTCATCAAGAAGCACTTCAAGCTTAGCTTGTGCTGCTTTAACGCATATAATCTTCATATTCGATGCACGGCTGGCAGATACTCCTGGTCGACTGGACAGAAGCTTGTAATTGCTGAGAAGTTGGTCGTATATTCCAGCTCCCTTTTTTTCAAATTGAAATTCTGGGACATTAATATCAAGAAAATACCAAGTCAAACCCGATATGTCAAATCTGCTATCCGATGGCATATTTATCTTTGGGAAGGACTGATTACCTATGCCTAGATTCTGGTAGAAATCTTTGCCCGTTTTACAATTAAGGGTAAACGCTTGGTCGTCAAAGGAAACAAACTTTGCGTTTATAGTAGTCTTTGAGGGAAAATCTGTTGCAGAAGTCCCAAAAGAATCCTCGAACTCTTGAGTCAAAACGACATCTGCGCGCGCATCACAGCGGTATTCAATTTTCAACTCATCCGACACAAGCGAATAAGGCAATACAACTATGCGGAATCGGATATTTCCCCAAAAGTCCTTGAGTTCTTCGCACATTTTTTTCGCTTGCCAGAATGATGCAAAGGCGCCGCAAACTTTGAAAAAAAGCTCAGAAGTCAGTGCACCATCAGCATTTACAATCCCGGCTTCGCTATAAATTTCAAAGAGATTTTTATCTCGCACAAAGTAGTTCTTCTTATCTAATCTCAAGACTAAAGAATCTGCTTTAGATGCTGATTCCTCTTTGTTATTTTCGCAGTCGAAGAGGTATTCAAAGGAAGGCTTGTTTGTTTCGTCTTTATTCTTTTCCCCTTGAACAGAGATTTGTAGTTTCCCTTTCCTGTAAACGCCATAAAATTCTACATACGGTTTCTTAGATGCAGCTCCAGTAGCCCTATTGGGGAGACCAACTGATTCCAAATAATTTAAAGGCATAGAAAGAGTTTTACGGAAAGAATCATTTTGCTTTGGTTCATCACCGTAATCCTCTAAAGATTTTGGGTCTAACTGAAGAGTTACGGCACCATCAACTTTAACAAACACTTTTTTTATTGGAACAATTCTCTTTATAGTTTCGTCTGTGTTTTTCTGATTTTTTAGGAAGAGTTCGTAAGCAAGCATTCGGATTTCTCTGGAAATTAGCTTGGATAGCGTATCTCTTCGAACAGTATTTAACACTTTCTTAGGCAGATGGGCACCTAGTGCTCTCAGTTTGCAGCGTTTATTACGAAGGATTCTGTAACGATGCGTGGCACAGCAATAAAGTCCATGTTAAAAGTAAGCTTATTCGACATGTAAAACAGCTTAATTCATGTTGAAAGTGCGGGAATTAATTCTATGTTGAACTGTGTTGAATCATAGTTGGCGTCTATTAGGCTCATCTAGTAGACCGAGGGGGTAGGCTGTGAGAGAGCACACACACAAATACCCTATCTAAGCCGTAATCTCCCGCCAAGTTAACAGGACCTTATTCGAGTATTATTCTTGCGTCGACTGTTTTTGCGCCTTTCTGGTAAGCCATCACTGGGTTCAGGTCTAGCTCTTTGATTTCAGGGTTATCCATGACGAGGCGTGAAGTGGCGATTAGTATGCTTATTAGGGCGTCGATGTCTGCGGGCGGCGTGTTTCTGTAACCCTTCAGAAGCGGATAAGCCTTAAGTTCAGTAATCATTTCCTTCGCATCATCCGCGGTTATGGGTGCAATCCTGAAGCTTACGTCTTTGAGGATTTCAACAAATATCCCGCCTAAACCGAACATTACTGTTTGTCCAAACTGGGGGTCTTTGATGGCTCCAACGATGACTTCGGTTGACTGCGGCGCCATTTCCTGCACTAAAACGCCGACGATTTTTGCGTCGGCATAGTATTTTTTAACGTTTTCCAAGATTTTTTTGTAGGCGTCGGTGACTTCGGCTGGGTTTTTCAGGTTAACGATGACGCCTCCAGCGTCGGATTTGTGGATTACGTCTGGCGAAACAATCTTTAATACAACAGGGTACCCGATTTCGCAGGCGTATTCTGCTGCTTCATTTTCGTTTAATGCCACTTTGAATTTGGTAACTGGAATGCCATAGTCCACGCAGACGGTTTTGGCTTCAGGTTCAAGAAGCGCTTTTCTGCCTTCTTTTTTCGCTTGGTTAATGATTTTTGAGGTCTGATTCAAGTTATTTTACTTCCATTGACGTTTCTGTGTATGACATGTCTTATTGGTTTAAAATTGTTTTGATAGCCGATGACTTTTGGATGATGATTACTCTTGCTTATTTATTGTCGTTGTGTTCAACACTTCAACATTAGTATGTATTGAGACGTAATATTTAATAAGCGTTGACATGAATCCTGAATACAGACCAACAATGCCAAAGCAAAGCCTCAAACAAAAACTCAAAGAATCCATCACCAAGCTACGACCCACTCGAAATGCAAACAAAACACCCAGCCAAACATCAACAGAAAGCAAACCAAGCAGTAATAAAAGATTCAATCTTCCAAAAATCAATCTAGGTTCCAAAAAGAAAACGCCAGAGCCAGAAATTCCCTCAGTAGCCAAATCCTTACCAAAAGGGATCAAAATAGCCGACAAATACCCCTTGTACGAGCCGTTCTCCCAGGTTGTAATAGTTCAAGACCCCAAAACAGGCGAATACAAGTATGTTCTTGATGAGCTACAGCTTGATCCACTGGAACGAGGCATATACAATCGCATCCTAGACATGCTGCTCGCCGAAATTGAGTCACCAAAAGACCAAATAAAGGACCCAAGAAAATTCTTCGCTCAAGAAGCCAAAAAAATAGTGGATAAATACCGCATTAGCCTCGGCTGGTTACCCGATGTTTCATGGTACAAAATCATCTACCACGCAGAACGTGATCTCGTCGGCTACGGCAAAATCGATTCATTAATGCGCGACCCAAACATAGAAGACATTTCATGCGACGGAGTAAACAGGCCACTTTACATTTGGCACCGAACCTTCGAAAGCATAGAAACCAACGTTCAATTTGAAAGCGATGAAGTCCTCGACAACATGGTAGGCAAACTTGTTCACATGGCTGGAAAACACGTCAGCTCCGCCTTCCCAATAGTTGACGCTTCTCTTCCCGGTAAACATAGATTAGCTGTGCTTTACAGGCGAGAAATCACACCTTTCGGAACAGCTTTTACGATCCGAAAGTTCCGAGATGACCCCTACTCAATAATAGATTTAATCAATATAGGCACATTCACTGAAGAACTGGCAGCCTACCTATGGATTTGCCTAGAAAACCGCGCCTCCATCATGATTCTCGGTGGAACAGCAGCAGGCAAAACCACCGCATTAAACGCCTTAGCCTGCCTAATCAAACCGGGAAGCAAAATCGTCACAATAGAAGAAACCGCCGAGTTAAACTTGTCCGCTGAAAACTGGGTTTCACTCATTTCACGTCAAAGCTATGGTTTAGGCGGAAGCAGCGTCGGTGAAGTACCCCTCTTTGATCTTGTTAAAGCTTCTATGCGTCACCGCCCTGACATGTTAATCGTAGGCGAGGTGAGAGGTCAAGAAGCGTACGTTCTCTTCCAAGCCTTAGCCACAGGTCACGGCGGCATGTGCACCATGCACGCTGAAGACTTGGATTCAGCAGTAAAACGGTTAACCCAGAAACCCATGGAAATTTCTCCAGCATATATTCCATTAATGAACGTAGTCATATCCGTGCAGCGAGTGCACCTAGTCAAGAACGGAGTAAAAAAAGCTTACAGGCGCATACTTTCCACTAACGAAATTGTCAACTTTGAAAATTATCTAAATATCTTCCGATGGGATCCAAACGCCGACCTACAAATAGCTTCTCCGGAAAATAGCGTATTGTTATCATCTGTTTCCAAACGGTTGGGAGTGACAACACAAGATTTACTCGAAGAAATGAAAAGACGCAGTAATGTTCTGCACTGGATGCGGCAACAAAAAATCAGAAGCTACAAAGAAGTAGCATCAATAATTGCAGAATACTACGCAAGACCAAAAGAATTCTACCAAAAAATCCGCGCAAACGAGGAGGTAAAAATAGTTGCCGCTTCTAGAGAAATTTGAAGCCCTGTCCTATCGCATCTTCGGGCGTATTACACCGTATTTTTTGAACAATGTTTTCCACATTAAAGGTTCCTTAGAAAAGGGACGGGTAAAAATTTACCCTGAAACTTACATTTCAATGATGTTCTTCACCGCCATGCTGACTCTTCCCGTGTCAGTGCTGGCTATAGTGATTGTTTTGCTCACTCGATTTATACCTCTGCTCATTTTGGTACCGCTTCCGCTTTTTGTAGTCGCTGGATTCTTAGTTGTTCCCAGCTCTAACGCCAGCGACCGAGCAACAAACTTGGAGCGTGAAATACCTTTTGCGGCAGCATACATTAGCGTCATGGCAGCCGGCGGCATTGCACCGTACACTAGCTTCAAGCGGCTATCAGAAGTAGACCTTATGCCCGCAATGCGTAGTGAAGCAAGAGATATTATGAAAGACGTTGAAGTATTTGGTGTTGACCCACTATCAGCCCTTGAAGGGGCTGCAAAAAAAGTGCCGCTAGACGTATTCAAAGATTTTCTGAGCGGTTACGCTTCAACTGTTATAATCGGCGGCGACATCGGACATTTCCTTGAGCGAAAAGCCGAAGACATATTCAAAATTCGTGCGCTCCGCGTTAAAGCCGCTGCTGAACGCCTTGGAATGCTACTTGAAACCTTCATCATCGTTATGGTCATGATGTCGCTTTGTTTTTACATACTCTTCGCTGTACAGCAAATTCAAACGGGGACCAGCACAGGCACCAACTTATCCACGTACTCGGGCATACTAATGTACACTTACCTTTTCTCGCCACTGCTCGCAGTCGTATTCGTCTATCTAGCTCATAGCATGCAGCCGAAAACGCCGATAGTGGAAATGCGTCCCTACAAAGTGTTCGGGATATGCAGTGTAATAGGCATAATCGTATTCTTACTGCTCACAAACTTCATGGGAACAATCCAGCTTCCCCTCTTCAGCACCTTGCAAGCTTGGGGCCTTGATTTGCCCATAGCCCTAACTGTTGCCTTGTTTATTACTGTTGCGCCAGCAGCCGTAGTGGACATGAGATTGGCCAAGACTAAGAACAGCATGGAAGAGGGAATCACAAGTTTTCTCAGAGACCTCACGGAAGTGCGAAAAACAGGTTTGTCGCCAGAAAAATGCATCGAAAACCTGTCCACACGAGACTATGGCTCTTTTAGCAAAGAACTTCGTAAAATCAGCTCCGATATTTCTTGGGGTATCCCACTCAAGAAGGTCATGATGGATTTTCTTCATCGCACGCGCAGTTGGATGGTGCAAATAGTCATGTTTCTCCTAGTTGAAACCATAGATGTTGGCGGAGGCACCATCGCAATGATTGAATCCTTGGCCCGCTTTAACAGTTTAACGGCGGAAGTGGACAAAGAAAAGAAAATGTCCGTTCGTCCCTACGTAATGATGCCCTACTTGGCATCAATCTTGCTTGTAGCAACAACTGTCATGATGATGAGTTTTACCACAGGCTTCGGCGTAACAACCACAAGCGTCTCAACCGCAGCATCTGCAGCAAGCAAAGGCCTGATGCAAACGATATTCATGACCGCAGTTATCTTCAACAGTTATATCATTGGAATTGTGGCGGGAAAAATAAGTGAGGAATCAATCTCTGCCGGATTCAAACATTCAGCCATCCTTGTTATAATCGCCCTGTTAGCTGCTAAACTCATACCTATGTTCGTTAAAATTTGATAGGAGCAAAAGAAAACGAGATCCGTCTACAACCAGCACAAGAGAAAAACTTTGCACAGTGATAACCGAGCAATTAGCCCAGCCATTGCTACAGTTATCATGACCAGCGCCATCATCGTCATGGTTCTAGTAGCGATGTCATATGCACAAACTTATCTAAGCTCAAGCATGGCTCAAAACGACTTCAGCACCAACAAGCAGTTCATGCAGACGACGGGGCTCCAAATCGACGATGTCGCATGGATGATGGGTAGAACTCAAACCATAACTTACTCAAGCACATATGGAAGTTTAGAATTCGTGAATACTACCAGTGCGACTCAACCGCTGAGCTATTCCATGGAAATCAAACAAGGCTCTGGCTGGGAACCAGTTGTCCCCTCTCTGGAAACAGGCATAATTCTGTTCAACATGCCTACAACCGAATATACGTTAGGCAATAATTATCTGGACCAACTTTCTTCGACCGGTTCATTTTTGCAGGAAGGTCCCTCTGCGCCTGTGAGTGATGTTTATGCCATTGAGAAATTGCCTATGACGGATGGAAACTTTCTTCGCGTAGCGGTTGTTCCCTCAATTAGAATGCTGAGCACTACCGTAGGCTCCCAGAACTATGAGGAATTTTACCTGCCATTACTCCAAAACGGTACGAACTTGGGGCTTTCTCAATCAGTCACTTTGACCGGCCAATCTGTCCATCAGTACGTTTACAGTGATGTCACTGAAGTTCAGTTCACCGCAACATTTCCCCTAGCCTCTGAGGGCTTCAATTCAGGGTTTTTCCCGTTTAAAAACTCACTTGCAAATGGACAATATACTGTAACCGAAACTTTCCCTGCCTCAACCGTGGAGTTGTACGTGGGCGGTGTGTCGGTTTCGTTGGGATTATACGGATAATATGGTGGGTGATTATGGATGGAAGTTACTGTTGAATATATGATTTTGATTCCGGTTTTGATTCTTCAGATTTTCCTGTTTCCAATGTTTGTCAATGTAGTAATGAATCAGTATGTAGATGAACAGAGAACGCTTCAACTTCAGGAAACCGCCAGCTATTTGAGCAGCAGTATCGAACAAATGTACCTTTCCCTTAACCATACATCCATTCTCAGCTGCACACTCACAAGCAACCTCGGTTCTCAGCCTTTGATAGATGGCTACGTTTACACAGGGAATGCTACCTTACAACCAGTTTTAGACCCTGGATTGCATTCAAGCCAAGTCCTAGATGTCACCCTCAACCTTGTAGGCGCAGACATCTCAACTACTACGACGGTGGCACTGGGGCAAAACGTCGAATGGGCGAAATCGACATTCACAAGCAACTCGGCAACCGCCTGCATAATCGCCCAGAAATTCCCAGACCAAACTATACAGCTTTCGTTCGGATAAATGAGGGATAAAATTTGTCAGGTGTATCTATAGACCACATAGTTTCAATAATCATTTTCTTAGCGGCGATACTGCTTTTTGTTGGTCTATTTGGTCAAATGGTTCAGCCTGCAATAACATATCAGCAGAATCGAGCTGTTGCCACAAAATGCAGCGACCTCCTTGATACCATGCTGCTTAGTCCTGGTAGTCCAAGCAAATGGGGACAAGAAAATTCTACACCAACAGGTTTTGGGGTACAAGACCCAGAGTTCACAGAGTACCAGCTGAGTGCCTTTTCACTTATGCGGTTAAGTTCAGCAACGGGAAACCTTGTCGAGTATGACAACCCCCCTAACACATACTATACTAGCATAAGCCCTAGAACTGGGGCCTTTCTGCTAACACCTAACGCTCAAGCCCTCAACTACTCCACAGCCTTAACACTGCTTGGAATAAACGACACTTACGGCTTCCAACTAACACTTACTCCCGACATTACAGTGTCCATAACAGAAAATCAAGCCTGTTCCCCACTGAATCTGTCTATAAGCGCAATGGGAACAGGCTTTCCGTTTGCTGGGGCTTCGATAAACTATTGCCTCATCCTGGTTACATTAGCTCAAACTGAGGCTCAATACCCATCCTATACCATACAAAACGGCGCCACCACCACCGACCCGCAAGGCATGGCTTATAACATAACATTTCCCAGCGTAACAGACCCAAACCAAGTTTACGCATTTATCGCCTACACACACCTAGATGGTATTGTAGGAGTAGGCTATCATACACGCGTCACATCCACAGACCAATACGTGGTTCCCATCGTACAGGATATGGCCTCACAAGAAGTTGCCTTGGCACACAACTATGACCTAAACACCCCTCTTCCAGACGGGTCTCCCCTGCAGTATAATGCAACTTTTGTTATTTTAACAGAAGATTACACGCTCAGCGCCTTGTCTCTTGGCTCTTCCAGCAGCGTAACGAACATAACTACTCCCGGTAACACCCCTCCGACTGTTTTCTTGCCAACTTGTACAACTGGAATTTTGATAGTTACCTACCAGCAAGAGGGCTCAAATCAAGGCGGCGTAGTAATGATGCCTTGGGGCGTAAGTTCTCTGGCGTTTCCAGTAACCTTTGGCGGAAACCCTCAGCAACAGGAATGGGTCGCAACTGACATGCGACAAGTCACGGTTAACAATGTCGCTTACCAGGCGAAGCTATCGCTGTGGAGTACTCAAGGAACACAGGTGACTAGCTAAAATGATGCGCACCGTTGAAGTCCTAATAGTAATAATCATCATAACTGGAGCTTTCGTAGCGTCTTCCTTCTTTGCTGTTTTACCTTTGCCGCGTCAAGTGTCACCGCTGAACCTCAGCCGCCTCTCACTCACTACGCTGGAGATGTTGGATTCAAATCATGGTTTAAGCCAAGCCGCTTTTGACACTGACAACTCAACGCTCATGGATGGGTTACAGGTCGCCCTTTCAGCTTCCCTGCCGCCCAACGTACTATACAACCTTACAATTTATAACGTGAACAGTGGCCAAGACGGTGCCACACTTTACACTGTTCAAAAATCCATATCAAACGCTCAAAGCTTAGGAGTCACTTCAGACGCATCATCTTACCTTGTTGCTAATTCCAGCGCCACTTTTGACCCTACCCCCGAAAAAATCGGCGAAAACAGCGGCGGAGCCATAACCCTCTACATCTTGAACTGTAGCGATGCGAACGGCTGGTGGATTACTGGTTACACCCCTCAAAGCTTGGCACAGGACCTTTACAACTTGCTGTCACCTTACTTTAACCAGACCGTGATGGTGCAGAATACGGCTCAACTTGGGAAAATCTTGAACGATAAATCGCTACATGGCGAGAACGTCAGGAACGCAGTTGTCATTAACACATGCGGTGAAGCAGTGCCGATACCTTCGGCATATTGCGCACCTCCATACTCCAATAATGGATACGCTTACTATGGCTACGCCTTAGGGCAAAAAGTTAACCAGTACAACTGGACTTGGGTCAGCATAGTAGGATACCCATTCTATTACGTTTCAAACACTGGATACTTCACGGGGTCATCTGACCAAAACGGCTGGGGCATTTTCGGAATGGCACCGGCAGTAGGAGCAGCTGGACTGAACAGCTTCTTGGAAGGATTGAGTGGACAAAAATATGTTACAGATTCGGGGTCGATAACAATACCTGATCAAACGCTTGTTTCTATTTCATCTGATGCACAATATTGGTCGAACTATTACGGAATTTATCCATCTCCCACCCAATCCGCAGCAAGAGCTGTGTCTTCAACGATTGAGAGCAGTTACCACCTAACCGCAGTTTCATCGGTTTTCAATCCAGTGGTTGAAAACAAAGAAACATATCTTGCAGGATCCACGTTCGCGTATTATAATTCTACTGGAGCCATTAACGGAAAACTCATTCCCATAGGGTTAACATGTTCGACAGACATAAGAATCACAGCGCTTGCCCTTCTCTCTTATTATCAGCCTAGCCTTTACGCTCTTGATTTCACTGCTCAAGACACTTCCCGCTTGGTGGTTTTGCAGCTTGGCTTAATTGGAGGAACCTAACAATGAACAATAAAGGTCAGTTTTCAATTATTGCGGCTTTGTTTGTCGCTGTTATCCTCATCTCAAGCGTCATGGTTACATATTCCGCCATACGTTACGGCTCCAATCAAAATCAACCGCAAATCATAAGCGTCATAGACGAAACCAACCTCGCCTTAAAACAAGTGCTAGGCTTCACCGTAGGCTACTACGGCTCCATTCTACTGAAAACAGGCAACTCCTCTTACGCTTATAACCTATCCTCGAATTACTTTAAAAGCGGCTTAGCAAATATAGCGGACGCGAATCCAGAATGGGGCACTTCCTTCAACGTCTCTGCCCTATCGCTAGGCACCAACTGGTATACGAATGCAAGCTATAGCGAAGGAAACCTAAACATTACATATAACCTGAACGGATTAGGCATATCTGATATAGCCTACTCGGTATCCTGCCAATTAAACGTCCAAATTCTCCCTTCTCCTTCCAACAATCAAGTTCGCCTAACCGTTACTCAAGATGAAAACGAGCCGGTAGTCGATTTGAGTATGTCAAATTTCAAGTTTTATTCCTACCAATACCCGAACTCACCCTGGTCATACCCAAACCCGCCCGACGAACCTGCCTCCTCCAGCAACGGAACATATACTATTGACGTTCCGCCTGAAATAAACAACACCCAAGCTTACGCTATCCAAGTTCAAGACTCGCGTGGCATTATAGTTGCAGCTTCCTCATTTAGCCAAATCACGGGAAGCCTAACATTCAACACAACCACAGTAAACGGCGGCGATTACGTAAACAATTACAATTCAAAAGTAGACTCTAACCCCGATATAGGAACCCACAGCAACTTCGCAGCACAACAATCAGCCCCCGACGGGATTTACGATAGTTTAACCGAAGCAAATGCAGGCACACAACTCAAAAACTATTATCCCACCAGCGCCAACCCAATAGAAGGGACAACCCTCGCTTCAGGTACAATAGCTAACTTGCAGAGCAATGACGGCGCCTACATGACTTTTAATTCTTATCCCTCCGCTTTTTCAGGCTCATCCACTTTCGGCTATTCCAGCGTCGGGACGTCTTCTCAAAGTATCGAGAACACAATTACTGGATCCATATTTAACTTGCCAACAAACGCCGTAGCCCAGAACATTGTAGCGCACATCCAAGCAGCGTCAGCGCAGACATTTGGCTCCACAACTGCCTACAAATCTACGGTTTCAATCATAAACACGATTACAGGTAGTCAGTTTGCCCCGACATACAATGGCGTTGCCACCAGCATAACTGCCTACATAGGGTGTTCCTCATCTGCAAAGAACATGGAGGCCGCCATATACAACAACTCTAACGACAGTCGGGTTGCACAAACTAACCAACAGTCCGTCAGCACAGGAACTGGCTGGGTAACCTTTGCCTTCTCCAGCGGTCCAAGCCTTATTGCTGGCAACACTTACATTTTGGTCATTTGGTCAGCATCCGGTAGTAGCGGCACCGCAAACTTGTACTACCAGAGCGTCAGCAGCAAACAAGGCGATAGCTACTCTCAAACTTACGACGCCAGCGCCTGGCCTACCCAACCAAGTTTTACCACCGCTAAAAATGAATATAGCATCTACTGCACATACCAGCCAACCGCTGAGGTCAAAGCGGCAATCTACTCAAGCACGAACGCCTTTATTGCAAGTACACAACAACTCACGATATCTGCAACGGGATGGGCAACCTTTAGCTTTTCAACCCCGCAGCCGGTTCTTGCTGCAAACACGAACTACATTCTGGTTGTTTGGTCAAATTCCGCAGGCGGCTTCACGATAAACTACAACACTGGCAGCAAAAATCAAGGCCAAAGTTTCTCGCAAACCTATGGTAACTGGCCTACCTCTCCCAACTTTACTCATAATAACAACGAGTACAGCATTTACTGCGGCTATTCTGTGCCAAGCCAGTACTCCTGCACCGTAGAATTTCTCGGCTCTACCTCTTCACCCCCGCTCAACTGGAACAACATTATCTGGACAGTCGACGGCTCATCCACCACTAGTGCAGGCGTCACCTTGCAGCTTTTCAACTACAATACGGGACAGTATGCAACATCGGGCAACGGATACATAACAGGAACTTTTGGAGCAAAAAACTACACAGAGCAACAAACCATAACTGCGAACGCAGGAAACTTCAGGGACGACATGGGAAACTGGCAACTTTGCCTCACAGCCACCGCATCCGTCACATCGCCCTTCACCATCAACTTGAACTTGGTACGTTACGAACCAGGCTCCGCATTATACAAGCTCAGTCTTGAAGAGCAGTGGACTAACCTGAACTATACATCGCTTCTTCATCCAGCACTATGCGTTTACGCAGGCACTATGGGCTCCAATAACCTAGCGGTCGACGCTTGGTATGATGGTTCATGGCAGCCTCTCTGCTCATCGCTCGTAAGCGGCTGGAACAACATGTCTATTAATTCCTATTTAACTGCTGGCTCGACAAGTTTCACAATCAGATTTACAAACAACAGTGCCGTAGACAATTCACCAATCAGCTGGCAGGTAGGTGCCGTATTGATTAGACCAGAGTCTGATCAAGACCTATTCTTGTCACTACAAAGCCCAGCTGCAACAGTTACCGTCGAGCTGCTTCAAAATGGGACGATGATCTGGTTAGGTCAAAACCTGAAAATCACGACTCAACTTGTTCCTATTTTGCCTGTTCCCGTAAAAGCCATTCACATCAACGAGACCATAGATGGCGTCAATCAACAAGTGCCCTTTCAAATTGAGGATTGGGCATCTTCCTACACGGTACCGTTAGGGTTAACAAATAACGCCACGATCTTTGGTAACATGCAAATGATTGTTTTTCTAGTAAACACTCACGTTTCAGCTTTCACTGTATGGTGGAACGGCAGCGACCAAGCAATTCAAACGCCCTTAGCTTACACCAACACATACTTTACTAGCTCCAAAACAAATGATAACATGCTTAGTAATGGGAGGTTAAGTATCCAATTAAGCAGCATCAGCAGCACCTTAAACGTAACCTCAACAGTGGTTGGAACAAGTGCCTCCAGCAACGCAATTTTCATGAGAATAAACACCCAACCTAACAACCAAGAGAATGAAGAACCAGACTGGGTCGTGGTTAACGGTACAGTTCGAGATATAGTAGCACAGCAAGTCCAATTTCCAGGCGGAGTTACTAATTGTTCAAACGTCTATGCTGATGTTGTGCTCACTTTACCTGCTAACGCAACATATTTCACATATCAACTTAGTCTAATGTTTATGCCTACAAACCAAACCCGCACAATAACTGACCTATGCCCCATTGAGTTATCTCCTTCTGTTGGGCAGTTGCAGACCGAGAACGGAATTGCGCAGGGTGACCCCATCGTTGCCAACGGCACACAAACTTTTAGCTCCCCAGGAACTTGGAATCACTGGAGCCAATTCATCGACGGCACTCAAGGTGCAGGCATAATGTTCACTAACCAAGCTAACCAGATGCTCTATTGCTTTGACACCCCGACGACTCATACAGGCGCACTAGAAGCAAACGCCGCAACTCAACCCCCAACAATCTCCCTGCTCCCAGTGACGCTCAATTCTGTTTCGTTCAAAAATGCTTTGGATGTAACGTGGGATGGCGCAGTGGTAACTTTTGCTGGTTCCGCGCCCCCAATTTACAGTGGAAGCGATCAACCTGGGCTGTGGATACTGGCTGAGATACCGCCGACGATAACTGTGAAAGTTGGCAACTAGCATCTATATCGATACTTATTTTTGATAAGTATTTGATATTCATATTCAATAAATAGTGATTATGAGTTTTTATAAAATTGAAAGGTGAAGACTATTAACATTAAACCAACAGGTACCATTTCCCTCTTTAATTTCGTCCAAGCAATTATGGCACATTTTATTAGTGCGATAGGAAATCATAAGAAACACAACAAGGGATTAGATTGACCTTCCAAGCAATCTTCATCGCGGCACAGGTGGCAGTTTCAGCAGTCTTGCTCACTTATGCATCATGGAGCGACTATAAAACTCGCGAAGTAAGCAACCGCGTCTGGGCAATCTATGCACCTATAGCAATCGTGCTCTCCCTAGCAGAGTTACTCCTCTATGATCCCTCAAAACTTGCCCTTTTCGGCATTAGCGTAGGATTAACCGTCGGGTTAGCTTTTCTTTTGTTTTATTCAGGTGCATTTGGTGGCGCTGACTCAAAAGCCCTCATGTGCATCGCCGTTGCTTTGCCATTCGCTCCAGTAACCCTATTCACACCCATCTTAGCTGGAAGCTTGTCTCCCATCTCCCAGGTCATATTCCCATTAACCATATTCAGCAACGCCGTCTTATTCGCAGCAGCAAGCGGCATATACATGATACTGCGCAATCTGGTTTGGCACAAAAAAAATGGCAAAAAAATGTTTACAGGAACACTTGCACATGAATCGATGTGGAAAAAAGTAGTTATCCTGATAACTGGTTACAAGGTGACGGTTGCAAGGTTAAAGGAGAAATGGCATGTTTTTCCGATGGAAGATGTGGACGACGACGAGAACGCCCTAAAGCGAAAACTGGTTGTTATTCCAAGTGATGAGGGACGAGATAAAATTGTTGAACGCTTATCTAATGCAGTTCAGGCAGGAAAAATCGATACTTATGTGTGGGCAACTCCAGGTTTACCAATGCTCATATTCATAACTTTAGGTTTAATTGTCGCGTTACTATGTGGAGATGTAGTTTGGTTGCTAGTTAGATTTATCCTCGGCTGAATAATCAAAATCTTCTTTGAACATGTTTTTGCCACGTTTTGAATAAGAGATAGATGCAGTTACCGTAAGAACTGAGCCAAAACTCACAAATGCAAGGGCATATCCTTGGTATGGATAAGAAGCCCAATTTAGACTAAAATTTGAGCTGCCTGTTTGGTAAGAATAGAAGAAAGCGCTTATCACGAACAATACAAGCGCCAGTGATAGTAGGCAAACTTCCGTTTTGAACTTCATACCCCTACACTCCCCTTCCAAGATACCCGTGAGTCTATCTTTTTAATCAAAAGGTATTTTAGCTTTTTGGAAATACACCTACAGGAGCATTCTGATGTACAATTCGGCGAGCAAAAGAGAACTGCAAAGCTTTCTAATGGAGAAGCCGAAAGAATGCAAAGTCGCCGTTTTGCCTGATTTTTTCCTTGACAGACTCATAAGCTTGAACTGGAATTCATCAGAATTTTCAGGGTTAATTTCGGATGTGGCTAAACGGAAAGGCGGAAGCATCGACGGCATCCCCCAAACTGACCTGCGAGGCGGAAACGCCATTAACGTGGCATCAGCCCTAGCCAACCTAGGCGCAGAGGTAACGCCGATTGTTTGCACAAGCGAATATGGCATGCAACAAGTAAGGTATCACTTCAGAGACATTGCCCTCGATACTTCGCATATAAAAGTTCATGATAAGGCTTCCATAACAACCGCCTTGGAGTTCAAAAACAAAAACGGGAAAACAAACGTTATGCTACGAGACTTAGGGGCGCTTTCGGATTTTGGACCAGCAAACCTCAATGAGAGCGATTATGCCTTGATGGAGAATGCGGATTATACTTGCCTTTTTAACTGGGCTGGTACATTAAAATTCGGCACGGCGCTGGCTCAAGCAGTTTTCGGCAGGACAAAAACGAAGGGCAAAGGCAAAACTTACTATGACACTGCAGACCCCACTCCTAACAGCGGTGCAATCGCTGAATTGATGGAAAAGGTTCTGAAATCTAATCAAGTGGACATTCTGAGCCTAAATGAGAATGAAGCAATCATTTACGCCTCATTGCTTGACAAGACTCTGGATGATAAAAAGGAGCATTTTGCGTTTGCTGAGTTAGCGATGGAAGCGGCACGCGTTTTAGCACAGCACTTGCCAGCGAGAATTGACTTGCATACCACGGTTTTTTCTGCCACTTTAAAGGGCAAAACTGAGACGGCGGTTCCTACGTTTAAGGTTAAAGTTTTACGGGCAACCGGCGCAGGTGATGCTTGGAATGCAGGAAACATCTTAGGCGATAGAAACGGTCTTTCAGACGAGTGCCGTTTAATGTTGGCAAACGCGGTTTCCGCTTGTTATCTTTCTGACCCTGCTGGAAATCATCCTTCCCAGAGTAAACTTTTGAAGTTTATTCTGAAATCAGATAGCAACCTAAACGTTTTTTCGTTTTAACTTTTTCAATTTTCACGTTATTTCTAAAGGCGCAAATTCTTGATCTTTTCCTTCGATTATGGCGCAGGCACTAACCAACACCTTAACCTTTTGCAACGTCTTTCTTAGATATCATTCTCTATCTCACCATATTCAGCTCTTTTTCGCGTTTTTTTCTCGATTTCATCATTTTGTTTTTACATCCTTTAACGTTATTTCAAGGGATGATTTCCCCTTGTTAAGTAAAGGAGGACACCGCCTCCAGTTGCACAAAGTAAGGCAGCATACGTAAAAGCTACAAATGGCGATACGACAACCCAAAGCGCTCCTACCACGGCGCTAGATGCAAAGTCACCAATGCCGTTAACTGTTTGCAGTACACCAAAACCCGTACCCCTCGACTCCGCTGGCAACAAGTCAGCTGCCGCTGTTCCCTCTACAGTATCAGCTATTGCCGTGAAGAAGCCCGCTAATAGGAATATTGGAACCAAAACCAAAAAGTCAGCCGTAAGAAAAGCTGTCCCCAAACAAGCCAATGCCGCTATAAAATAGCCTGCCACAAGAATCTTTCTCCTACCAATTCTATCGCTCAATGCACCAACCGGGAAACAAAACGCCGCATAGGCAACATTAAGCAAAGTGTACAAGCCAACAGCAATGACTGAAGCTTCCAATGCGCCTACCCTTGGAGCTAAGACCTGTTGTGCTCTTAAGGTGAAGAGGCTGTTGGCGAAGTTTCCTAAGCCAAAAACGCCTACGCCGACAAGGAAGAGCTTAAAGGATCTTGGCAGCGTCTTAATTGATCTGACAAATCCTTTGTCCTTGACCACAACGTCGCCATGGGTTGAAACGATCGGAGTTTCAGATGATGGTTTTTTTCGGACTTCATGAACAAGGAAGAAGACTGTGAAAAAAGCTGCCAAGCCAGGGATGATTGATATTGTAATAATTTGGCGATAGTTTAGAAAAGTGAAAGTTAGGAAAAACAGGGCTAAAGCTGGTCCGATAACAGCGCCTGTTGTGTCCATTGCTCTTTGGAAACCGAATGCCCTTCCTGTGGCTTCGGGAGGAACTGAATCCGCCAGCAAGGCATCTCTGGGTGGCCCTCTAGCTCCTCTTCCCATCCAAGCGCCTACTCGTAAGCCAAGCACTTGGAGCCATGAGGTAGTTGCGGCTATGAGGGGCGTGAAGATGCCTGTTAAAGCGTAACCAATGTTCATTATGGGCTTTCTTTTTCCAATTTTGTCGCTTAAGTATCCTGCGAAAGACTTCACGAGGCTTGACGCGCCATCGGAAAATCCTTCAATTAACCCTAAAACTGCTGGTCCTGCTCCAAGTGCGGCAAGGAAGAAGGGGAGGACGGCTGTGACCATTTCATGACTTGCATCGCTGAATAGGCTTGTAAGCCCAATTGCGGCGATGTTTCTGTTTAGCCACTTTTCTTTTTTTGAATTATTGTTTGATTTGTTATTCATGTTTTATGATCCTGCAGATTTCGTTTATTTCTAGGTTAAAGGGAAGCTTTTTCAGTTCGGTTATTGCTGTGTTGACTATTTCCTCTCTCGAAGGATAATCTTCAGGCAGCCATTTGCCTTCTTCGATGGGAAACAGTTCAGTCATTACGCATTTAAGCTTAAGCTTAAGAGACGATAAGTCCAAAATGTACCGCAATCCATCGTCATCTTTTACGAGAAGTCGTCCATTACTATGCCAGTTTAGCTTGTTTATTTTGTCTAGATTCTTTTCTAAGTCGATTTCTTTTGGCTTTAGAGTGATTTCAAATATCTGATACATGCTGCTTCAACCGCTATATGCTATACTCTACGGTTTCTGACTTTGCTAAAAGTTGGCTTTCTAAGCGAAACAACAGAAGACAGTCTATATTCTTGAAAGGTCACGTGAGGTTCACCCCGTGCGTTTGTTGGTCGGTCTTTATCCCTCGCCTACCTGCTAATTTTTCAACACTTCTAAGCAGAATATTTGCGGTGGATGCACGTTCCCTCTCGGAAAACTCGTAGCTTTGTCTCCTTACATACTCAGAAAGTTCTGAATGTACCCGTTGAAGGTTTTGCTTCTCAACTTCAAGTATGGTTGCGGCAGTGTTCTGGCTCTGATCATGTTTGCCTTCTTCAAGCACACGAATCATTGTCACAAAGTGTGGAACGCAAAGACCCTTTGAACCAATGAAAAGTTTTGAAAACTCTTTATTCGAAGAAAGGAGTAAAGCTGTTTCTTTGAGATACATTCTCAGAAACTCGTCTATGTGAGTGCATGCGGGACATTTTTCCTCGTTTACGAGCATTTCGCGAAAGCTGTGGTTGTGATGACGTGTATGTTCAGTTGTGTCTTGGATTAGCTGTTCTGTAACGCTTTGCATAATTAAGGCAATTCCGTGTCCATCTGAGATTATTGGCTTGCTTGCCTCGATGAGCAGTTTAAAGGAATGCTGATTACAAAACCCTCTGCTTACAATGATTTGTTGCCTGGCTTTGGCATCCATGACGAGTTCAGAAAGATAATTATCCAAGTATTTCCGTTCGATTTCAGTTTCCAAATCGCAAAGGAAGCACTCGTTGCTTTTTTCAATGGCTCTCTTAATGCGGAGAAAAGTAATAGTTGTACTCATAGCTTCAAGTCCTTAGAGGGAGTGAGTTTTTGAAGTATTGTGATGGCGTAGTAGGTGTCTTCGAAGGTGGATATGCCGAGGTCTGAGCGGGCAAAACCGCCGTTTTTGTTCTGGCACTTCAATATCCAGTCTATCGTTTGTGTTGGATACTGGCTTTTTTCGCCAAGCAAGTCAAGCGTCATCACGCCATAATAGGTGTGTTCCATATACGGCTCGATACTCATCGGTATAACTGTGAAGCCGCCGTAGGGTTTTTCGCATGCCCTCACGAACATTAAAGTTTCACGCAAATCTCGTAGACTCTCGTTAAGAAGGCTCATAGAAGCAGTTGCGTAATAGGTTGAGTTAATGTTGGATTGCCCTTGTGTTCCAAAACCTCCGTCATTATTTTTGAAATGAAGCAGCCACTCTGCCACTTCTTTCTTGTTAACCTTGATTTTTAGCAGATCAGCAAGCTCGAGTGCCATGAAGGTTGTGGTAAACTCTGAGGAGACTTCAGCAAAGAATTCTGTGGAACCAAAATACGCTTGTGTATTAAAAGTTGAAAGAGCGTGTTTTTTCAATTTTGCGTCAATACTTTTGCCAAGCAACAGTGAAGCTTTGCTTACGTAATAGATTGAGTAGATGTTGCCTAAACGAATGTCGTTTATGAATTTTACAGTTTTTTCAATATTAGGGAAATTTGCATTTAGCAGACTTAGAATAGTTAATCCATAATATGTGTCTTGACCGTTTGACTCTGCGCCCTGGCAAAAAGTGTAACCTCCATCTTTGTTCTGACGATTAATTACGTAATTTGTTATCCTTCTATTCCATGATGGGTCGCTTAGCCGCTTAACTTCAACCAATGCATTCATCACTCTGATTTTAATTGGTAGAAGCTATCAGCCTTAGCCCCTATGAAGCAAAGGCGGTTAAAGGCGAGCCTCATCACCCAGTAGTCTTTGGATAAGACTGCCAAATAAGCGTTTCTTCTTTGTTGTATAAATAAGCCAAATTATTTTAAGCAATAAGCCTTAACCATGCATAACAATTAACGATAAGGCGAGGCATAGGGATGGCTAAACTGTTTGGAAGCTCAGGCGTGAGAGGCTTAGTGAACGTTGATTTGACTCCGTTGCTTGCTTGCAAAGTTGGTTTAGCGGTAGCTGCATATGCAAAAGCCAAAAAAGCAGTTGTAGCCCGTGACACGCGAGTTTCAGGAGACATGCTTGAGGACGCCTTGGTTTCGGGTTTGCTATCAAGCGGCACAGACGTTTATTTGGCTGGCATTGTTCCGACCCCCACTTTAGCCTATGCCACAAGAGCGTTGGGAGGAGACGTAGGGTTCATGCTTACTGCCTCGCATAATCCGTCCCAATATAACGGAATAAAAGTGTTCAAGGGTTCCAGCATATCCTACACTGACAAGGACCAAGACGCTGTCGAAAAAAACGTGCTGGAAAGAACATTTGCGCTGGCAGATTGGCGCAGGCTCGGCAAAACCACCCCCCTCGATGCAAGCCAAGTCTACATGGAAATGGCGCTAAAATCCGTCACACTTCATAAGCATTGGCATGTTATTGTTGACTCAGGATGCGGTGCCACCTTCAAGGTTGCCCCTGCAATGCTCAAAGCCATGGGCTGCAAGGTTACTGCCATTAACGCTCAACCAGACGGGTATTTTCCAGCGCGAAAATCTGAGCCGACCGCTGAATCTCTCAAAGATTTGGCGAACATTGTAAAAACTCTTGGCGCTGATGCAGGCGTTGCTTTTGATGGTGACGGTGACCGAGTAGCTTTCGTCGATGAGAAGGGCGTTTTTGTCAGCTTTGACCGTTCATTGGCTGCTTATGCTGCTTATGCGCTTAAGCAGAGTGGCGGTGGAACAGTAGTAACAAATGTTGAAGCGTCAATGTGTGTGGAAACTATGGTGCAAGCGCAAGGCGGCAGGGTCATTCGCACCAGAGTTGGAGATATTTACATTTCAGAAGCGATTAAGCAGTCGGGTGCAGTTTTCGGCGGTGAACCGTGTGGCGCTTGGGTGCATCCGCAAAGTCATTATTGTCCTGATGGACCGCTTTCTGCAGCGCTAATGTTTAAGGCTTTGGAAGATGAAAACAAAAGTTTAAGCGAGTTCATCTCTGCTGTTCCAGAGTACATTACTCGGAGAGAAAACATTGCCTATAAGAACGCGCAGAAGTACAAGGCGGTGGCAAAAATTGGGGCTGCCCTAAAAACAGAGTTTGCGGATTACACTGATTTTTCAACGGTTGATGGTGTTCGGTTAGCGCTAAAGCGTGGTTGGTTGCTGGTTCGGGCTTCTGGAACGGAACCGCTTATTCGTTTAACTGTTGAAGGAGAATCTTTAGCAGTGGCAAATGATATAACTGGAAAGGCAACAGCAGTAATAAAGAAAGAAGTTGAGGCTGAAATAAAATGAAAGCTGTATTACTTGCGGCTGGCGAAGGCGTCAGGCTTTTGCCCATAACGGCGACGCGTCCTAAGCATTTGATTAAGGTTGGCGGAAAACCGATTCTGCAGTTCTGCTTGGAAGCTGTAAAGAACGCTGGAATAACTGAGGCAATAATTGTTACGCATTATATGGGTGACGCGATTCGCCAATACTTCGGCGATGGCGAAAAACTTGGGTTACGCATCAGTTATGTTGAGCAAAAAGCGGTGTTTGGCACAGGAAACGCCGCTGGTGTAGCTGAGCCGTATGTGGATGATGATTTTGTTCTAGTTTACGGCGACTTATTGTTCGGTTTAGATGCCGTAAAAAACGTTTTAAAATTGTATGAGCGCGGGAAAACCGCTGCGGTCATGGGTGTTGTCCAGGTTGATAAACCTGAAAGCTACGGAATAATCAAGTTAGACGAAGAGAAAAAGGTTAAGCGCATCGTGGAGAAGCCTGCTGCTGGGAAAGCACCGTCAAACTTGGCTAATGCTGGCGTATACGTTTTTTCCAGGGTGGTTTTTGATAAGATAAAGCAAACAAAAGCTTCCGTCCGCGGTGAATGGGAACTCACCGACGCCGTAACCTTGCTGGCTGAAGAAGGCAAAACGGTTTTAGCTGCCGAAATTTCGAAGGATGACTGGTTTGACGTGGGCAGGCCTTGGGATTTGCTTGATGCTAACAACTGGGCTTTAAAACGCATGGAGCTCCAAGTTTTAGGCACAATAGAGCAAGGAGCCCACCTTATCGGACCAGTTTCTGTTGCGGAATCAGCCCGCATCCGCTCGGGCGCATACATTGAAGGCCCAGTCTTTATAGATGAAGACTGCGACGTGGGACCAAACTGTTACGTTCGGTCGGGCACGACTTTAGGCAGAAGCGTGCGTGTAGGCAACGCTTGCGAAATAAAAAACAGCATCATCATGGACCACACGCATGTGGGCCACTTATCTTATGTTGGTGACAGTATTCTTGGCGAACGTTGCAATTTGGGCGCTGGCACTGTCACGGCTAATTACCGTTTAGACGCAGGCACAATCAAAATGATAGTAAAAGACCAGCTCATCGACACGGGCAGGCGAAAACTCGGCGCAGTTCTCGGCGACAACGTGAAAACAGGGATTAAATCACTATTTATGCCCGGAATCAAGGTGGGCGTTAACAGTTGGATAGGACCAAACGTTATGGTTGAACGAGACTTGCCCGCTAACTCAATGGCGTTTCTAAAGCAAAACTGCGAAATACAAGAAAAGAAACCCTGATAGTCGACCGCCAAGAAAAAATTGAATTTGCGCTTTGGACTAAACCAGATGGCATTGTTTTTGACGAAGAAATATTAAGGCGGCGTAGGAAATCGCAACTAAGTGAAGGCTTCTCGGCTTGGGTTGTTTCAGCGGAGGATTTTATAGTAACTAAATTGGCTATGCCTGATCGGGGCGTTATAGACGAGCAGGACGTGAAAAGTGTGCTGGTTAGGCAAGAAGGTAAGCTAGATTGGAATTACCTTGAGAAAAGAGCAAAAGAAACGCAAGTGCTTGCGATTCTAAAAGCTATTCAAGATGCATAAACGCGTTTTTAGCTTTTAGCGATTTTATTTTTAATTTCCAGCGCAAGGTTCTTTGTTCCTTTAATTAGAACGCCGCTCGAGAAAATTTTCTGCTTGAGAACTTCGGGAACTCTTGCTATCTCTACCATATCCACAGGCAAACTGATTTCCAGTTCAATTTGCGCGTTCAAGTTAAGGAACTCTTTGAAGGTAAGTTCTTGCTCTGAGTAGATGGCTAAGTCTATGTCTCTTATGCTGTCTCGCCGTGTTAAACTGCCAAAAAGCCAAGCAAGCTTAATCTGTTTCTCTCGGGCAAGTAAAGTCTTGAGTTTGGCGATTAGGGTTTCTTTTTCTTTTTGCCCAATTCTATAATACTGTATTTTGTCATAAGTCGATTGCATATTTGTCCTGCACGCTCTCTAAAAATTTATTGACGCTTTTGAAGTCGTTTTTAATTGAGTTGTAAACTTGATTATCATCTATTATCCAGTAACGGTGGGTTAGTAAGTTCCTAAGCCGTACCAATGCAGTTAACTCTTTAGCACAGTTGTCACTTATGCCTTCTTCATCGAGAAGTCTAAAGCATTCAGAGTACGATAGGGGCTCTTGTTGAAGGTCTTCTTTGGCAACGTGTAGGCATACGCTTCCCAAAGCTTCAGCAAGAACAATGACATGGTACCTGATGGCGTATTTCTCCTCCATATTTAGCTCAGCGTAAGGCTTCATAGTCAGCCTCTTTAACTCTGCTTCGGCATCTAAGACTTCAGTTATTCTCTGTTTTATTTGGCTCACGTCAACAGGCATTTAAATCAGCGATAACACTATTTCTCCGCTTAGAATATTACTGTTGCGTAAAAACACTGACTTTAAGTCCTCTAAAAACTTTGAACTTGAGTTCAACGATTACCGTATTTGTATCGAGTTATACACTAGATGAGAATTTGCTCAAGTTTAGTTTCTCCCTAGTTTTTGGAAGCCCTCTTTTCGGTATAATGCTCTTCGCTTTTTCTCTTCCATTGCCAAAAATATCTTTAAGCCTTTGCTGGTTGGTTTAGGCTTTTGGCGAAGCCTTCCGCTTGCTTAATGTCGTCTTTGTTTGGTCGTTCTTTGTTTAAGCCTCCCACTATTTTCATAAGCCCATAAGTGTCAAGTCCTGCACAGTTAAACTCTCCAACAATAGTGAAGCCTTTGGATTGAAGTTTTTCTCTGAGTTGCTTGTGGAATTTAGACGTGTTTCCTGTTTGGCCGCTTGTGGAGAATATGAATGCTTTCTTGTTGGTTACCTGAGGCAGCTTGTCGGCAAGGTCAAGCAGAGATTTGTGGTGTTTTCCAAAGTAGATTCCGGAGCCGAAACCGATAAGGTCATACTCGGAGAGACCATTTGGGTTAACTTCTGGTGGCGTTTTAATTTCTGCGTTGAGAGTGCTTGCGAAAACCAAAGCTATTTTCGCTGTATTCTTATGATGATAAGAAAAACAGATGACTATTGTTTTCATAATTTCACGGGCAATCAAGCTTTAAAGTGTTAAGCTAATATATTTTTTGATTGAAGAAAGAATACTGCTAACTAAAGTGACATGACCGCGGTTAGTGGTGGTTGCTGGTTTGTTGGTCTACTTCAAATGCAAGCGATGAAAATAAGTTGTGTCCAGAAAACTGGACTTAGCTTTCATTGTCTTACCCAGTATGTCTACAAACGAGGAATTAAATAGTCAAATGGATATGACAGCTTGGGGTCGATGAAAAGTGGAAGACGTAAAGGAAGTCGAGAAGGATAGACAGCGCGCGGAAGTCTTCGATGCACTGGGGCACCCCACGCGCATAGTTATCTTAAAGGCTCTAAGTGAAGGAGCTCTCGGCTTCGCTGACTTGAAGAAGAAAACAGCCATCGAAAGCAGCGGGCATCTTCAACATCATCTAACCAAACTTAATGGTCTGATAAAAACTGATGAGTACGGAAAATATTGCCTTCCCGACCAAGGAAAAGACGCCTTGCTAACGGTGCAAACAGTAGAGAACGCGTCCGGCTCTAGAACAAAAGATACTGAAAAAATTCATCCCCACCGTTTCAACACGAAATTGGTCTTGAAATCAGTTTCCTTGCTGCTTGTGGCTCTCTTAATTGCGAGTTCGGCAATTGCGTTATTCGAGTACAATCAAACAGCAGTTCTTCAGAAGGAAATCGCGCGTTTCAACGAGGTCATTCAAGTATCAGGTACAGTTACTACGACAGGCTGGGAAATTCCTCCTACACAAATACAATTTACAAATACAGCTACGGGTTTAACATATACCGCAGTTCAAAACGGGAGCTATACCATATCTCTTCCAAATCTACAGAGTTACAATGTAATTTGCACTTGGGGAGGATTAGCATTCAATTCTTCAGGGATAGCAATAAGTGGAATCCAAATGGTGCCGGGAACCTTAAAGGTCAATGCAGGGGTTGGAGTAACTTCAATGACTCAAGACTTTTCAAGTCCAAAATAGGTGTTTATGAAGTGAAGTATGCTGACGCGAAAATGAAAGGCAGCCAACCTTCAATTGCAACTGGAAATTCGCTGATTTAATTCTGGTCGATGCTGCAACAGGGGAGATAGTTCCCAACCCTATATTACTGTAGTTCCTAACCCTGTGCTTGGGTAGTACCACGCAAAAGAACAGCCCACATTCGTGATGTTCACCAAACCGTCGTAAAGAGCTTCATGTCTCTTTAGTTAACAGAATCTGTTTGGAGCGAGCTTCTCTTATTAATGCTCGCCAACCCCATTTTCTTTTTTCAATTACCAGAAAGTCGGTTAAAGTTTTGATTAAGCTATTCTGCTTGCATTCTAAATAAGGCAGTAACTTTCTGTGATGACTTTTTGTGATTACCCAAAGTGAACTGACTATTTATCGTCCGCAGGCAACGTCCAACTAAAAGGAACAGATTAACATGAAAACCAACATAATTGAGGCGGTAAACCTCACTAAAACTTACAAGAAAACCGTCAAAGCCGTTGATCACATTTCTTTTTCAGTAGAAGAAGGAGAACTGTTCGGTTTCATAGGCCCCAACGGTGCGGGAAAAACCACAACAATCAAAATGCTCACCACTCTGGCTTCAATAACCGATGGGACGGCTTCGGTCGCAGGGTATGATGTTGACAAAAACCCCGCTGCTGTCCGCGAAAACATTGGAATAGTGCCTCAAGAACTCACGGCAGATGACGAATTGAAAGGCGTTGAAAATCTGCTTCTCTCTGCGAAACTTCATCATGTTCCAAACGACGTAGCGCGCAAGAAGGGGAAAGAGTTGCTTGAGCTTTTGGAGCTTGAAGGTGCCGCGCAAAGGCAGGTTAAAACCTATTCTGGGGGGATGCGGAGGCGGCTGCAACTTGCAATGGGGCTTATTCATGAACCGAAAATATTGTTTTTGGATGAGCCCACGCTTGGGTTGGATATTCAAACGAGGCAGAACATGTGGACATACATTCGAGACCTTAACCGCAAAGAAGGCATTACCGTGTTTATGACTACGCATTATCTAGAGGAGGCTGATTCTCTTTGCGACAGAATCGCTATCATCGACGGTGGAGTTATCAAAGTTTCAGGTTCGCCCTCGCAATTGAAGGAGAAACTTGGTGGAGACGTTTTGACGCTGGAGCTAAACGGCGATTCTGACGCGACGCTTTTCCTCAGGAACATTGAGGGCATCTCTGAGGTAACCAAGGGCGACAGCGTTTACAGAATAAAACTGCTCCAAGCTGGAAAAGTCTTGCCTTCGATAATTGAAGAAATCACGCGAAAAGGCTTCACGATAGCGCAGATTGGCTTGACAAAGCCGACGTTGGACCAGGTTTTCCTCCAAGTCACGGGCAGTTCCATGCGAGACGAAGGCTCAAACGGGGATGCGTTTGGTCAGCGCATTTTGATTGAGAGATTGAAGTAAAATGTTCAGTGACACATTCGCATTAACTGCACGGGACCTCAAGAAATGGGTAAGAAATCCTGCTACTATCATGCCTGGTTTATTTTTGGCAGTTTTCTGGTTGGCACTTTTCGGAAGCTCATTTAACCCGACTAACTTGATACCCACACAGATAGGTGGCACGTCGTTACCGCCTGCTGTGCTTAGTCAGATCCGCTCAGCAATAGTTGGAACATTTGGTGGCGCTCCAACCTATATAACATACCTTACAGCAGGCATAATCAGCCTCATAGCCGTTATCAACATGGCTTACGGCGGAATCGGAATCGTTCTCGACAGGCAACTTGGCTTCCGAAACATGCTTCTAGCTTCGCCAATAAGCAGAGCATCTATATACTTCTCAGGCGTCCTGCAAAACTTCACAAAAGTCATGGTTCTTGCTCTGCTGACGTTCGTAGTGGCTCTGCTAATTCCAAACGGGCTTCAATTGGCACAAGGATTTGGCATACTTGGCTTTCTAGGATTCTTCGCCGCCTTCGCACTGTTAACATTCGCTTTCAGCTGCATATTCACCACGATAGCTTTCTCAGTAAAAGCCGTTGAGCCACTCGTTGCCATAGCCAACTTCATAGCTTTTCCATTAGCTTTCATCAGCAACTCTCTGTTCCCAATTGCTTCTTTCCCAAACTGGATGAAAACTATAGCACAGGTAAATCCAATTTCAAAAGCCAACGAAGCCGCCAGACTATTGATAGTGAACGGCAGCCTTTCGACGAGTCAAATGGGTATCTTTGCAGGCGATATTCTGTACCTCGCCGTCTTTGCATTGGCATTCACCATTCTAGGTTATGTAGCAGCTAAGAAAGCACTGAAGGCGGAGTAGCCATGAAACACAACTCAACGACAAACACATCAAGTGAGCCAACCTTAAAAGCACTGGAGGTGTAGCTTGAAACATGTCAGATATCCATGTTCGACGTGGAGAAACCGCCACGCTTGACCGCGTCGAAGGCGAACTCAAAGTAGGCAACAATGCAAGAATTGAAGCCAGCAACGGCAAAAACGTCGTCGTAACCAAAGGGGTCTACCTTGAAGGCAAGGCATATGTGAACTGTGATTTGGAATGTGATTCTTTAGAATCGAAGACATTTTTGTCGAAAGAAGTTACGTTTAAGGTGCTTTCCAACAGGCAACGGCTTGAAGTAACAGGTCGACATGTGGGGCGGCTTGAAATGAACGGCAACTTGAATGTGCATAAACAACTCAACGTAAGTCACTTCGTGCAAGTCAAAGGCTCAATCAAGGCTGAAGACATCGATGTCGGCGGAAGAATACAGTCAGACGCCATCAGTTGTAGCAGGATTAGAGTCGGCGGACGCGCAGACATAAAAGGCATTCTGGAAGCTTTAAGCGTGGAAGTTGGCGGAAAAATAGTCGCAGGCGCCGTTAAAATTGGCGACCTCAACGTAGGAGGCGAAGCCGAAGTCCAAGGAGGTTCCATAACGGGGCATATCCGCGTAGGTGGAAAATTCATAAGTAAAGCCCCACTTGAATTTGGAGAACTGTTAGTCTACGGCAGAGGTTTTCTACCCGCCAACTGCAAAGGACACAGGCTATCTACATTTGGAAAAATCAGCATCGACGGCAACATAACATGCGACTACATTCAAGTTAGCGGCTCAGTTGAAGTGCTGGGCGACTGCAATGCAGAAAGAATAGAGATGGGCGGCAAATTCGAAGTCTCAGGTTCACTTTTTGTTTCTGACAGACTGGAAGGCTTTGGCGCAACCACGATAGTGGGCAACTTTGAAGGAAAGAATCTTCGCGTCAGCGGCAAATTCCAAGCAAACAAGATCATCGTGAATGGGGAAGCAGACATCAGCGGCAAAGTCGAAACGAAAGAAGGGTTCAAAGCAAAGCAGTTGAACGTGAGAAGCGGCACACAAATCGACGGAATCCTCATCGGCGAACGGGTAGAGATAGGAAAAAGTCCAGACCTAAGTTACGGTGCATGGGGCTCTACGTGGCCTGCTAAATGGGCGATGACCAGCGGGCACGTCAAGGTCCAAGACATCTACGCTCAGGAGGCCCTGATGGGTACTATGTGCAGGGCGGCACGCATCTTCGCCGATACCGTTAAGCTGGAGCAAGGCTGCACCGTTGAGCAAGTGACCTACACTAAAGAGCTGAAAACCGACTCCGGTGTTGCTATCTGTCAGCCACCCCAAAAAGTAACAAACTTGCCTCCGGCACCTTTCTGAGGCTAAAACATGAAGCTTAACCGCTGGGAGACAACACGGACATGAGAGACAGGGAAACAAAGCGCTCAAGAACCGACCTGTACGCTTCAGTCTTAGAAGTTTTAATCCGCTATCCTGAAGGAGGAAAAATCACCCGCATCTCCTACGGCGTCGGCGTCCCCATCGACCGATTAAGAGCAATAATTGAAAATTTGTGCAACTTCGGCTTAGCTAGAAAACTCACCGACGGCGAACAAGTCTACTATTTCGCTACGCCCCGAGGCTTAGAATTCCTAGACACTTATTGGAAAATGAAAGGCTTCTTTGAGATCTTCGGCGACAAACATCCATAAAAAAAGCTCAAGCTGTCAAAAGTAAAAATTCATTTAAAAAACCGACAACACCTTCAAACAAGCAACTTATTGCTAGGCTTTTTGTATTCTATTTAAATCAAAGATAAATAGTGGTAGTGCAATCTCGTTACCTTAAAGGAGAAATAAACTTGTCTGTAGCGCAAAGAAAATATTTCACTGAAATCGCAGCGTTAGCAGATAAAACCGTATCTGTAGTGACAACTACTGGAAAAACATTTAACGGCACGCTCATCGGCATTAACCAGGACAACATGAGTCTTTGCATAGCCGACGCAAAAGACGAATCTGGAAACTTGCTCCACCGAGTTTTTCTAAACGGAAACGTGGTTGCTCAAATATCAAGCGCAGAAAAACCCTTCGACCTCAAAGCTTTAGCTACAAGACTTGAAAAAGTCTTCCCAACCATGGTTAAACTATATGAAGACAAGGGCTTCATCTGGGTCATGGACAAAGTGAAACTAACAGAAAAAGGCGTTGTTGAAGGTTCAGGTCCAGCCGCCGACCGAGTGCAAAAAGTATACGAACAATTCATGAGCGAAGTTAAACCCTAAATAAACCAGCGCAGTTGTTCTTCCTCTTTCTTCTTTTCTTCTGTTATGGTTCTAATAATGCCAAATGACTCTAAAACTTTCTTAATCTCGCCACCGCTTTCTTCAAGCTTTGATAAGTCAACGTTAAGCTTCAAGTATTTACCAAGCGTAGTCAACGCACAGCGTGCAGCGTTCACGTCAGGATCCATTCCGGGCGTATCAACCAGCAAAGAGAAACCCTTCAAGTCCCTTACCCTTGCTAAACCAACGGATAAGCCAGCGATACCGAAAACGTGTCCAACCATCACTTTAGTTCCCAAATCAAGTGCCTCCTGCATCGTATCCAAATCCGTGGCTGTACTATAAATTGCTGGGTTAGGTTGAGCTTCATCTTTCTTGAAGCCGCCGATGGATATTACAAAGCGGCAGCCAAACTCCTGCGCTAAATCAAGCACTTTATCAACAAGCTCGTATTGCCCAACAGTTGTCAGTGCCTGCGTGTTACCATACCAAATAATCAAGTCGCGCCCACCATCCTCCCGCTTAACATAGTAGAGTTCATTTATAGGCGAAAGCGCACCGCCATCTTCATTTGTTACCGCAAAATCCTGAAACGCCGAGGAAAAAATTTGAACAAACCGTTTAGCTTTTAACTCCCGTATCAAATGTAGTGCTGCAATATTAGCCACAAACCCTATGCCCGGCAACCCTTCAATTAGAATTGGATCGTTTAGTTTCGGTTTTTCGCTAATGTCTATTGAGCAAACCATAGTTTGGCATCTCTCTTCTCGATATTAGACAAATTATGGCGATATAAGGTTGCCTAATCATAATTCAATAGTCTTCCGCCCGCGCGCTTAGAAGAATGTTTAGCACCCCAAAAAATCCTAGTTTATCTTTGCAATTAAAAAAACAATCAGCCAAAAACAGATTAATTTACCTCCAAAATCTAACCTGCTCTGCCTCCCCTCATTTAACTACAGATTTTCGCTTACAAAATTGACCCAACCTTACATATGCGTTGTAGACTCCGAAAGCATCCTAAAAATTAGCTCGCATCCAACACTTTTATGCCCGCTTAATCATATTATGAACTGGTCGACTTTTCATGATAGTGAAGGAAGCATTATCTAAGCTGCAAAGTTACTCAAATGAGCTTGACCTCGACTTATCTAAAGCCGAGGATAGGTTCAAATGGTTCTTGGCGTCGGTACTTTTTGCCAAAAGAATCTCAGCCCAAACTGCCAAAGAAACTTACCTTTACTTTGAACAGGAGGAACTGACAAGCCCCGATGCCATATTAGAGGCCGGATGGGATCGCCTCGTGGAAGTTCTCGATTCTGGAGGTTACACTAGATATGACTTCTCAACAGCCACAAACCTTTTGGGAATCGCAAAAACGCTTAAAGAAAAATACGGCGACCTAGAACTACTTCATGCAGAATCAAGTAGCCCCGCAGATTTGGAGAGGCGCCTACAAGAATTCAAAGGGGTTGGTCCCGTAGGCGTAAACATATTCCTAAGGGAACTGCGCGGAATCTGGGAAAAAGCAAAACCCAAGCCTTCGCCAATGGCAGTTGCAACGGCACAAAAAGTCGGTCTAAACCCAGAAGACGTGGAACACTACGAATCTCAACTCGTTCGATTAAACCTTGAGTACTGCAAGAAACACCGAACCTCAGAATGCCCGCTTAAAGATAAGTGCCCAGATAAGGTGCGCACTAAAAGCACCCATAGAATTCAGCACTAAGTCAGTTTCATTTATTATATACTGATTTTGGAAAACTCTTATAGGTCACAGAATTTTCAATCTAGACTAAATGAAACTCAAGCAACCTACAGTTCTGCTCATTCTGCTGCTGATTTTACCGCTTTTCTTAAACTGCGGTTTGACTGCCAAAGCGGCCACCACACAGACTTCACCAAGTCTTTACTTTGGCGTCGATGTTGCCTTCGGAAGCATAGTTGCAACTGAACAATTAATCGATAATGTTAGTTCTTACACAAATTTCTTCGTAATTGGATGCACTGGAAGCTATAATCTAACAAGACTTACTGTCATCAGCCAGTACGTCTATGACAAGGGCTTGACCTTCATAGTTTACTCCGATAAACCTAGTTATCCCTCTAGTCAATGGCTTGAAGATGCCAAGAACAATTGGGGTAACAGTTTTCTGGGAATTTATTATGATGATGAAGAAGGTGGAAAGCAACTTGACCAGTTCAATTACCCGATTGTCACAGCGGCAGATAACTATAGTGACGCGGCGAACAGCTACGTTAGTATGCTAAATTGGTGGCTACGCAGCGGACCATTCGCAATTACCAATAGTTTTGCTTACCCAACAGAATTTCAATTGTTCACCTCAGACTACGCGCTTTACTGGTATGATTATGAAGCAGGATATAATACGGTTTTTGCAGAGTTTACCATGAATTACAGCCAACAATTTAACGTAGCTCTCTGCAGAGGTGCAGCCGCAGTTCAGAACAAGGATTGGGGCGTTATGATAACTTGGAAATACACCCAGCCGCCCTACATGGAAAATGGTACAGAACTTTACAGCGACATGATGCTAGCATATGAAAACGGCGCAAAATACATCATCGTCTTTGACAGCAACGCAAACTATACTCAAAACGTCCTACAGCAAGGACAGCTCGACGCTATGAAGCAGTTTTGGCAGTATGTTCAAGCCAACCCCAGAACCATCACTCCAGTAAGCGATAGAACAGCATATGTTCTCCCTGCAGATTATGCTTATGGTTTTCGCGGACCACAAGACAAAATCTGGGGACTATGGCCAGCAGATAACCTTACCCTTGACATCAGCATGAGCGTCTCCACACTCTTGCAAATGGACGGTAATAACCTAGACATAGTTTACCCATCACCAACGCTCGAATCTGCAGGATACCAAAGCATCATTTACTGGAACGACACAAGACTTATACCCACGCCATCGCCTCAGCCTCAACAAGGCACTTCCTTGCCGTTTTATGCGACTACCGTTTACCTTTATGCGATTGCAGCAAGCATTCTAGTTGTTGTTGCGGTTGCTATAACAGTTTTAAAGTTCAGAAAAAGACGCGATAACTGCGATCAAAAGTCACATTTTCCCAAATGAAATCATTAACGCCAAATTAGAATTACTTTTGAATTTTGCAATCCATGACTCTAGACTTTCTATAATTTGAGTTTACCTTTAGGTAGCTTTTCAGCCTTCGCTTGGTAGGGAACTTTTGAGCGAAGGCAAGATGCTTTTAGAGGCAATGTAAATAAGGGCACTTCTTCAAAGTTAACTTTGAAAAATAGCCCAGCAAGTTGTGAACCCATGAGTAGGAAAACGATTTACTTTCAGCATAGCTTTCTATTCTTCGCAGTCTTACTAGTTTTATTATTTGTTGTTGTGGGTCTAGTTTTTTTTGGAGCCATAAGCATCGCCTTCAAAAATATAGGTTTTACCCCTTTGATCATCTTCCTGATTTTGGTCGGAACCTTGATTGGAAGCTTCATCAACATTCCATTACTTAAATTGAGAGCAACCATACCTATGATCCATGATGATTATGTCAGCTGGTTTGGCGTAACTTACCGAATTCCCCAAGTTGGGTATGGAGAAGCCGTCACGTTAGTCGCAGTTAACGTTGGAGGCGCCTTAATACCAACGGGCGTCAGCATTTACCTGCTTAGCAAATCATCAATCTCAACGATTATCCTCAGCCTCATAGGTGTCTTAGCTGTTGCACTGGTAACCCATGCGGTAGCCAGACCTGTAAAAGGCGTAGGAATAGCCACCCCAGCGTTCATTCCCCCAATAGCCGCAGCAGTAGCCGCACTCATTCTTTCACCAGCACAACCACGAACAATCGCGTACGTGGCAGGCGTCCTTGGAACACTCATAGGCGCTGACCTATTGAACCTGCGGAAAATTCCAAAGCTCGGGGCGCCAGTTGCAAGCATCGGTGGAGCAGGCACCTTCGACGGCGTATTCTTAACAGGTATAATCGCAGTGCTCCTTGCTGGACTCTAAAACAAAAACAGGGGTTTTCTTCGGCTTTTGTTGAAGAAAAAAAGATTGCGTTTTGAATCTCCGACCTTTTTGCGCCCAGATTTCGTATAGAGAATTCTATATATAGGAATTTCTATACACACAATATTAGCTTGTAGTTATTATGACAAAACAAAAACAAATTTCTGAAAAAATCTACTTCCACCCAAATCCGCCTTAAGCTCTAATTTTGAAAATATTGATAAATTGGCGCCGCCGAAAGGATTTGCCACTCTGTAGGCGCATTTAAATTGTTGCCTCTTGCCGTATTAGCTGTTCCAGTCGATTGCTGATGATTACTAGCTGGTAGTTTTCATAGTCATCTTAGTTTTTGTAAGTGGCTGCTTAACCTGCGAAATTCAGCTTATTTTTATAGTGTATAGACTAAAAAGCACTAAAACCCAACGTTTTTTCATTGTTATTTTTCTTTGAGGCTTAAAGGTTAAAGTGTTGTGTGTATTTAGCTCACGCAAAATTTTATCTGAGATTTGATTTGACTTAAATGTTAAAATTAGGTTGTGTTAGGCTTTTCGCTTGCTCAAAGGCACTTGATAAAAACACCTAAATCTAAGCAATTTGCTTAAAGAGGATCTTCACGGTAAATTTCGGCAGTCGAGCTAAATACATACCAAAATTTTATTTAGCTGATTTAATAGACTGCTTGGTTCAAGAGATGTTAGAAATGGATTTGTTCTTCATATTAGCGCGCGTAATATTTGTTATAGTAACTACATTTGTTTTTGCGGTTTCTTTGTTGACCTATAAACGTTTGCGAAACAAAAAGACGCTGTTACTAACCGTTGGGTTTGGCTTGTTCTTTGTTCACGGGTTAATCTCGATCCCTGAGATATATAACCAGGCTTATAATTTAGGGTTCACGGATAGTCTTCATCTTCTGATAGACGCGGTAGCTATCTTGTTTATACTCTTAGGAGTTTTACAGGATTAAGAATAATGTTCAAAGACGAAATCTTAGAAAATGAGAGAAGAAGCAATATTTACGCGACCATAAAGAAAAATCCAGGTTTGCACGTAAGACAGCTTCAAAGAATTTTGGGCATTCCTTTGTCGAGTCTTCAATACCATTTAAACTATATGGCGCGAAGACATGTTATTCTTGAGGAAAAATCTGAGCATTACACACGATATTACAGTAAGCCGCTTGAAGCTGAAGATAAAAAAGTACTATCGGTTTTACGGCAGAAAAGGCTAAGAGAAATCGTTATGATAATTCTTGTAAGCAAGAAAGCAAAGTACCATTTCATAGTTCAGACTTTAAAGTTGCCCTCTTCAACAGTTTCTTTTTACCTAAAGCATCTCTTGGATAATCACGTTATTGAAAGGACCAAAATAGGTTATGAAAACATTTACACTTTAACGGATGAAGATAGAATTGAAAAAGTTTTAATTGCTTATCAATCGAGCTTTTTGGATAAACTAGTTGATAAATGGGCAAGCACATGGCTAGAAAATCGTTTTGGTAAAGAAAAGCCAAATGAAGAAATACTTGAATAAAACCGTTGCTTACAGGTTTTGCACTATTTTTGTTTGATATTTGTCTTGGTGCTTTTCAGAGATTGCTATAGTTTTGTTCTGAATTTGTTTTATTGGTCTTATAAACGGGTTCCGAGATACGTTATAACCACAAACTTATAGGAGAAAAAGAAAAATGTCTGAATCTTTCTCTATCAATAAACTGACCCCATTACTTTGACATAACGCTTAAGGTTGTTTAGGTGTTCCTTGATGGCGAAGAAATCCACTTTGCAAAGCATAGCGAATTGTTATAGAACCGCCTCGGTGATTTGATTCCCATTTGTTGGGCAAAACAAGCACCTGATTTAAACCCTGAATTAAGCCCCGATTGTAAAATTAAGGTAGATTTGGCGCCGCCGAAAGGATTCGAACCTTTGACCGACTGGTTAACAGCCAGCCGCTCTACCGGGCTGAGCCACGGCGGCAAAGCATAATGCTTATGTCACCTTTCAGTTTCACAAAAGTATTTAACTTGTTCGGCGGTAAACATTTTTTGCCGAATATAATAGTCATCATTTAGGACAATTCAAAGTTTGAGGTTCTAATCCCTATAGATGTCGTCATTATGATTGGGGGCTTTGAAATAAATTTTAATTGCTATTGCGATTCCGTAGTTGTTTCTTCTTTGTCTATTATTTCTTTGATTAACAGTTTGATAGGTGGTAACTCGTACTTTATTATCGACCACAACACTTGAGGTTTCACGTTGTAGTATTCATGTGCAAGTTCGTTTCTCGTTTGCCTCATTCTTTCCCATGTTCTCCAAGGGATTTGTCGGTAAGAATATTTGACGTTTTTAGGAATTTTATCTACTGCTTCGCCTATAATTATTAAGTCCGTTATTATTGCCTTAACAGCCATTTTATTAATTATAAAATCATTCATTGTAAGGTCTTTTGAGAATTCTTCTATTTCATCAATCGCGTCAAATATGTCTTTCAGAAACAGCCTAAAGTCTCTTTTCATATTGGAGTAGCTTCTTGCAATATTCGATCCTTCAGCATACTTTTTATCGAATCTTTTGGCACTAAATCTATGTTCATATGTAATGCTTCTGCTAAGAACTCTTTGACGTCTATAAACTCCCAAAGATCATAAGGCTGAGAAAACGTAATAAGAAGATCCAAATCACTTTTTTTGGTTTGTTCGTCTCGTGCGTAAGAACCGAAAATTTCAAGGCTTTCCACATGAAATCTTGATTTTAGAAGTGGCATGAGAGCCTTTAGTTGATCTTTTACTTCTTCAATAGTTTTTGGCATTTTCTCCCGCTTACTTGACTATTTTTCTGTTAAACTATCGATATAAAGTTTTTACTTATCGTGACTGAAAAACGCGAGCATACCGCTTTTTAGCTTGAAGAAGCCAAGACGCAGATTAGGATAACATCATTTGCCATGAAAAAATTTTGCGCTACAAGATAGAAGGCGGTTCACATTTCATCTTCTGAGGTTATTCTATCTGTCGCACTTTGCGCTTTGCTATTGCTGAGAAGCCCTTATAGAACTCTTTCGTTATGCGCTGGTACCATTTGTCCGAGAAAGACAAATCAATCAAATTGTCAACCCAGCGAAAGTCACGTTCAGCACATTGAATCAAAAGTTTTTTGTGCAATTCATTTAGTTTGGTGTTTGTAAACCAGTCTTCATTTGTTAACTTGCCCAGCGGAACAAAGAATAATGGCACAATGAGGCATCGCATGTCCTTAAGGTCATCAACTAAATCCATAGTTTTAAGGATGTCCGATTCCTGTTCATCAGGCAACCCAACAATCAACGTGCAAGCAGGAGCAAGCATGTTGTCATGCATTACACCCATGCCCTCGCAGACAACGTCATGCCAATTGTCAGCGCTAAAAGGATGAGCCTTGGCAGGCATAATCTTCTTCGCTATCTCTGAAGAACCAGTTTCAATGCCTACTTCTGCTCCCCACCAAGTTTGATTCTGCAAGATAAGCTCCGACAACTTCGAAAGAAGCTTAGGGTTTGATGCTACTGCAGCCAAGGAACAGTGGCTCCAACTTAAGCCTGTGCACCTTTTTGTTACTAATTCATGCAGTTGCACAAGTTTCTCTTCGTTTGGCGTCGTGTTTTTTGAGCCGTAAAGCATGACATCTTCAGCGTGCAGACATACACCAGTATTGCCTGAATCAATATTAACGCTTAATTCACGATCAATCTTTTCAATCGGGTACCATCTTAACGGTCTTAAGGTAACATTACAAAATTGGCAACCTCTGCAGCAGCCCCTGCCAATCTCAACCAAACCGTTAACTGAAGGCTGAACAATATCAGGAATCTCCTCTAAACTTGGTGCTTCGCCAACTCCAACTTCATAATGGCTTGGGATCTCTTGGCCTTCAATTGTTGCTCTAAAAAGTTTCCCAATAACATTTTCCGCTTCACCCTCAACAACACAGTCAATACCTAAGTCCTTGACGGCTTTCTCTCGGTAACGAAACTGCCATGCGCCCGGTCCACCAACAATAACCTTTAACCCATTTTGTTTCGCTTTTTTGATCGCTGGACTTTTTAGCAAAACTTGAAAGTATTTTGCAAGGTAGGGTTCCTTCTTGAAAAGAGAAGCAAGAGTTGTAGAAGCTGGACCTAACCCAAACGGATCCATTGTGTGTATGCCAAGAACTTTTGCATCATTAAGGTAGCGACTTAGATATTTTGGGCTAACTGTTTCAACGTGGAAGCCTTCTTTTAAGAGTTGAGCTTCAGTTTTTCTCAGTCCATAAGGTGCTTGTTGCGGATGGCCATTTTTTGTTTTTAGTTGTGGAAAGAAGAGATAGCTATAGAGCCATTCTGGAATAAAATTTGGAGGCGCGCACGTACCGAACCCGAGGAACTCGTTATTATGATAATTGCTCATTAAAGTCCTGTCAGCAGTCAACACTACCTCTGCCATAGCCCCTTTCGCCCACTTCTTCATTTAAAACCTTTGAATGTTTATTCCTAGAAAGTGCGAGGCAGATATAACTTTATTCCTTGCACGCTATCTTTATTCCACTCGTTTGGAGTCTTAAGCATAGTTAGAGAACCTCTTTGGTTTTGTATAGAAGTGAATTTGAGCTCCGTTGATTGTTATTTCGTCGTATTTAGTCCAGCCTGCTTGACCGAGCTTCTGAATTTCCTCTATTGTCGTTGCAGTTGTGGTTTCAAACTGGTCATCTTTGAACTGTATCATGCCTATGTACTTCATGCTACTGTTGATATTTTTGTGGCCTAGCAGCTTCTTTACCAGTAAAACATTGCCGTTAGTGTGGTAGGCTATTATTGTGCCTCCCCAATGCCTAAAGGTCCTGAGCTCTATCGACAGGAGGCGAGGATTCTTTTGAAATTCAGCTGTTCGCTTTCTCAGCCTTGTGTACGCACAACCAATACTGCCGTAGGTGCAAGGAAAGACTCTTGTTGATGTCTTAGGCAAGCAATTAAGCATTGAAAGCAATTTGTTTGAAACTTTAAGCGTTCTCGGCAAGTGACCTTTAACCGGATGATTAATCGTTATCGTTTGCTCTTTCTCTGAGATGTCTATCCAATCGATTCTTAGTACTTCTGATGGGTCGCCGAAGGTCTCTTTCAAGCCTTGAAGATAAGCAGCCATCTTTCTTGTTCGAGCAGCAGTTATCAATGCGTCAAGTTCAGTTTCGTCAGGTATGAAAGGAATTATTTCTTCTTTGCTTGTATTTTGGTGGAACCCACGGAATTTTTAGCATCAATGCAAACGCATTGTAAGCATAGACATACAGCAGTTTCATTCCATTTTTAACGTTCATCCTTCCGATAGTTTCTTTGATGTTTTCAGGGTCTTGTAAGTTAGCTCCGAGTTTAGAAAGCCTTCTAATCAGGTTAGAGTATTCTATTTCTTTGCAAAAGCCTTCTTTCTCCAAGTACGCTAAGAACTGAGCAACTAATCCAGCTACGTTTGGCGGTAGTTTTTCGTCTCTCGCACAAATCTTTGTTTTTTGTGTAAGTTCCAAATTTTTCGCTTCTGCTCGCGCCGCGCGCAATTCTTCGGTGGTGAAGTTGTGATGATCTGCTTTCAAATGTCTGAGCAATTTTCAATTCAATTCGTCTCTATTTATCAATTATAAATCCGCGATGAATTATGCGATTTTGAAATAGACGCGTTTGTTGCTTTTTCCTTTGTTTTCAGCTCTGATCAGTTCTATTCTACCCACTTCTCGCAGACTGTGCACATGCGTACCTCCATCGGCTTGTCTATCTACGCCTACTATTTCTACGATGCGAAGTACAGGTATATCGGGTGGCAGGGCTTCCGCCATCTTAACTATACCTGGGATTTTCATCGTTTCCTCTTTCGGCAACTCATACCATTTTACAGGAATATCCTTACTGAAGAGCTCATTCGCCTTAGCGACGTATTGGTCTAAGATTTCCTTGTCGAAGTTTTCGAAGTTGAAATCAAAACGGATATAGTCTTCCTCAAGCTGATTGCCAGTAACGAGAGCTCCAGTTCCCACACATAAAAGTGAAGCAAACAAGTGTGCTGCCGTATGGCTCCGCATAAGTTTGTACCTTCGCGCCCAGTCTAGGGTGCAGTGAACTCTATCTCCTTCTTTAAGACCTGCTTGATCCACCTCATGAGAAATTTCTCCTGAAAATTTTCCTACATAAACCACATTGTAAGTTTCATTGTCTTTGACGATTTTTCCAGTATCCCACGGTTGACCTCCTCCTTTAGGATAAAAAATGGTCTGATCAAGCACAACGTATTTTTGGTCCTTAACGGAAACAACAACAGCGTTGCACTCTTTGAGATAACTGTCGTCTAAGAACAACATTTTTGTCAACAAGAAGGCTACCTCACTTCTACAGATATCCAATATGTTTAGGTTTAGAAGGATATATTTGCTCATTTTGCCTAAAAACTTATTGCCGAATAGATCCCTAAGCAGCAAAAAAGGAGGGAATCTCGGTAGAAATTACAGTCTGGGAACGGTAACTCCCTAGGTTACTATTCTTAGACTATTATAGCCGCGCGGGTTTTTACTACGAACATTCCATACTCTTGAGCCGTCTTGATAAAATGGCACAATTTAACACATTAATGTCCTGCATGACTCACTATGATGCGATTACCACACTTAGGGCACTCATAATAAAGGAACCTTTTTTCATTGTTATATTTAGCTATCATTTCTTTGTAACATGAAGGGCAAAGAGGAGCCCTCTTCATAGTTTTCATGGTTGAGTTTATGCTTGTCTTTGTTTTAGAATTTTGCTACTGCTTACATTCTAAGCCCTTAGATGGTCTCAGTAAAAAAAAGAAAATGGAATTGAAACTTCAAAGCGACACTCATCATCACAACCCTTAAGAAAAAAAGCTCACATAAAATCCTGAGAAGGAAAAAAATTCATGTGGACGTCAGGCTGGAGAGGAAAGCAGGCAAAAGCCGTTTTTCTCACTGTCTTAGCCGGTGTCTTGTGGGGGACCTCTTTCCCCGCCATAAAAATCGGTTTGAACTACGTTGACCCGTACTTATTTGTTTTCTTAAGATTTCTTTTAGCATCAGCGCTGATGTTCTTGATAATGCTTTCCACTAAGAAGCTCACTTATCCAATAAAACAGAAGAAACTAATCCTCTTCCTAGGTGTTACCAATGGAGTTGCGTACCTATTGCAGTACATCGGAATGAACTCTACTACAGCAGCAAAAGCAGCGCTCTTCGTAAACTTAAGCGCCGTCTGGGTGGCATTACTAAGCCCAAAGCTGCAAGGGGAAACACTGGGAAGAAGAAAAATATTGGGTGTTTTAGCTGCTCTAACTGGTGTTATATTTGTGACGACTAACCTAGATTTCTCGATGTTAAGCGGAGGGCAATTGATCGGGGATTTGTTACTAATCACTTCAGGAGTCATTTGGGCATTTTTCATAATATACAATAAAACACTCGTAATGACAAGCAATGGTGTACTTCAATCTTTAACATGGATCTTGCCCTTAACTCTGCTCCCGATGCTGCCCTTCGTCTTCTCCTCAGCAGACCAGATCCCTGCGCTTCCCGCTCAAGCTTGGCTTGCCATAATTTACACAGCCGTTGTTTGCTGGGTCGTTCCTTACTACTTATGGCTGGAAGGCTTAAAACACATCTCAGCCTCAACATCCACGATTCTGCTTCTATCAGAAATATTAATAGCTACAGCAATTTCCTTCATTCTACTAAACGAGATACTCACTATGGTCATGGTCGTCGGAGCTCTCCTCATAATAATAGCCATAGTACTAGTATCCTATCGCTCCGACTAAATCTAAGCACACATTACAACGATTTTTAGCTTGAATCAGCCTATCAACTGTTCGGTCAACTTAAAAAAAAAAACAAAAAAGGGCATGCCAAGAAATTGAAAAAACCAATCGTTGCAAAGCCTATAGGCATATAAAACAAATTCTTCAATTAACTTTTTCTTCGGGCATTTTTGTGTGTCGGAAGTAGTACCAAAACAGGCTAATAGAGACTATGTAGAATAGGGCAGCCAAGAAGAATGGTGCTGCCAAAAATCCCATGCCAATCAGCCAGGCACCGACGAACGAGCTCAATGCGCTGGGCAATCTCCAAAGAGCAGAGCTTACGCCTGAAGCCGCACCACGCTCATCTTCCGCGACCAGCCCCATTATCATCGACTGCGCCAGCGGACTTGACATGTTCATAAGAAAGGCCCTTGACGTGTAAACGATGCTTGCCACTATGTAATTTGGAGACAGCGGCGTTGTAAACATGAATATGGTTGAAACTGCCTCCGTCACAACTATAGCGTTAACTACTCCAAATCTTTTCGCAAGCGAAGGAGCGGCAAGCGTAGTTATACCTATTACAATGCTTGAAAAGCCCAAAATTGGACCGCTTAACGAGTCCGGTATACCGTACTGCGCCTTCATCCAAGCAGTCATCAAAGGAACGACCATACCTGCGCCGAAAGCAATTATCGCGCCCGTGAAGGCATATTTCACCAAAACATTTTTAGACTTTCTTGGGAGCAGCTCACTCAAGGTTGCATTAGCTTTCGTGGACCTTTTTGATTCGCTAACTTTGAAGATTATGAGTGTGGAAGACAAACTCAGAACGGCAAATATTACGTAGAGAAGAACGTGGCTTTCCTTATTCGTGAATCCACCCATCGTTGATGTCGCCAGGATTGCAATAGCGCCGAGGCCGAAGGCTGTGCTTTGGGCAAAGCCAAACATGGAGAAGACGCTGTTCCTCTTCGCATCTTCAGCTTTTTCTGCAAGCAACGCACTGCTAGACGAATAAGAAGCTGCTTCTGAAATGCCTTCGAAAATGGCAGCAATTATTAACAGTGCTGGGTTTGTGGTTAAAGCGAAAACCGCAATGATGACGCTTGCTATTATGTTGCCTAGTATGAGCACTCGCTTTCTGCCGTATTTGTCTGCTACAATTCCCATGGGAACGCAGGTTGCAAAAGTGGATATGCCCATGACCGTTACGATGAGTCCCATGAGGTTGAAGGATAACCCTTGAACTGTGGTGAGAAAATAGGCTATGTCAGTGTAGAACATGCCGTAAGCTACGGAAGGCAGTACTGACGAGTAGATTAGGTATTTTGCCTCTTTCTGCATCCCTCTGTAGGTGTTAAACACTTAAACCAGCCCGATTTTCGACTCAATTTGCTTCTTTATGCAAGAGCAAAGGTCAATTTGCTAGAAATGGTTTCGGCAACTGCCGTTTTAAGTTTTTCTCAGTCATTTTCACCAATTCTCATATAGTATTTTTTGAATGCCTTGCAATTATCTATCGCCTTCGTTGCCAGTTCAAACAAAGAGCGACTCATTACCGAAGGTGCAAGATTTTCTCCAAAGTTAAGAGAATGCAAAGCCGTTTACAGTTTTCATTAGTTCATAACCTCCGCTATATTACCATGGGTCTATAAGCTTCAATGCTACGAGAGAAATCTTGCCAGTAGGTACTGTTTGCTTCTTCAGCAGATTTTGCTCTCTTAAGCTGTTCTGTGATATCTGCAACCGAAGTCACAAGCGCGCGCAAGTGAAAGTTTATTTCCACGTCTATAGTAGTAACGAGAATTGAAGGGGTTAAGAATGTCAGAGACAGATTTGGTTTTGGAGATTGATCATCCGCATTTTATTATTAGGGTTACCAACGATCTGTTGAAAATAGACGTGAAAGGAAACGTGAAAAACGAAATCGAGGAAGCACTTGAAAACGCTCAGGGTCTAAGGGAAACAATCGGTCGTATCTTGAGCGTCTTTGCACCATTACATATCCGCTTATCTGACATTGATTCTGTGAAAATGGAAAAAACGGGAGAAGTTAAAATATTATTGCCCCACCGCAGAGATGCAAATATTCCGCTTCGAACAGAAGAAGCGGAGAAGCTTGTTAGTAAACTGAATCAGTTGATTCCAGAAGCAAAGCAAAGAGAGATGGAGCGCATAATAAAGGAACAGCGCGCGCGGCAAATTGTCGAAGAGGAAATCGAAATAAAAAAAGAATCTGCTCAATTTCCGCAATCTCCAGAGGAGATGCACAAAGAAGAAAAGGAAATAGAAGAGACAATAGAGAAAGAAGAAAACCCGGACTAGAGGCGGTATCCTCTATAGTGCGCGACCAGAATAACAAAAATTTCAATCGCGAGAGCTAGAACATGGCGCGGCTGTTTTTCATGGTGCCCACTTGGTTGGTAAGGTGCGAACTATTCCGTAAGAGGTTAAAAAGCTCAAATTTGTCTCCAAATCAGAAAATAAGAGTTATGACCATTTTACACCAATTTTGGGACAAGCCAGCGCGCTGTGACCTTTAGCCAAGTGAACGTTTTCGGTTTTTCTTTGAGCTTCTTTACGTCAGGATTGTTTTTTTGATTGCAGTTCTTTTGCTACGCTGTCAATTGCATTTATTGCTTTTTCGATATGAACTTTTTCTATCCCGCGATGCGTCACCATTCTTATGCTGTTCTTGGCCATGGTTGAGACTAAAACGTCCTTTTCCTTGAGCTTTAGAACGAACAGTTCATCTGAGGCTCCTAAATCGCTCATATCGAAACGAACCATGTTTGTCTGCACCGCATTTAAATCAACTTTGATCCCGTTTATCTTTGCTATTCCTTCTGCTAAGCGCCTGGCATTTTTGTGGTCTTCTTCCAGTCTGTCAATCATCTTTTCAAGGGCAACAATGCCTGCCGCAGCGATTATGCCTGCTTGGCGCATTCCACCGCCCAAAACTTTCCGGGTTTTTCTGGCTTTCTCGATGAATTGTTGAGTGCCGACGACCACTGAGCCGACTGGGCAGCTTAGGCTTTTAGATAGGCAGAACATCAGGCTGTCTACATGCTTTGTGAACTCTTTTACGTTAGTCTTTGAGGCTACGGCAGCGTTGAATATTCTTGCGCCGTCCATGTAGAATTTCAAGCCATATCTTTTGGCCACTTCGCTTATCGCTCGCATTTGATCAGGAGTGACTATTGTTCCCCCATACCTGTTGTGCGTATTTTCAATGCATATCAGAGAGGGCACTGGAAAATGGATGTTCTTCGGTCTTATCGCTGCTTCAATGTCTTCTGGATCGATCGCTCCCAAGTGACTCTTGATTAGCCACGGCAGTAGTCCAGCAATTGCAGATACCCCTCCTCCTTCATACCAGTAAATATGAGATTCCGCTTCCAAGAATACTAGTTCTCCACGTTTTGCATTGTTCATCAAAGACACTAGGTTTGCTTGCGTGCCGCTTGTGACTAAAAGAGCCGCGTCTTTTCCCATCTTCTCGGCTGCCATTTCTTCAAGCTTTTTAACCGTTGGGTCTTCCCCGTAAACGTCGTCTCCTAGTTCTGCATGCCGAATTGCCTCCAGCATCTCCTCTGTGGGCAACGTCACCGTGTCGCTTCGTAAATCAATTATTTCTTTGTTTGCCATTCTCGTCTTATCTTCTCCTAATTCATACAGTCTCTCTCTTGAAAAGCTACTTGCTCAAAAGAGGGAACGCAGTCTAGTGCTCTCTTAAGAAGTTCCCCCCTGGTTTTCTCTTCTTCAGTTATTCCATAATTCAACGCCTCGTAAAAGAGAGGGCTAACGGTGCTGAAGTGTGCCCTACATTCGCGTGCGAGTTGTTGCCGAGTAAAACCTCCAGAGCAGGGATACCAGAATGCTTTTTGCTTTTCAGTCCACGATAATTTCTTGATATAATCAATTGCCGTCTGAGCAAAATTCATCGAGTACTTTGAGTTTGTCATTTCTCGCTATACAAGCACTGGATTCTTGCTTTAAAGTCTTCTCTCAAACCTTAAGTAGCAAAAAACATTAGAGGCATTTTGCGTCGACTTTAAAGTTGAATCGCGCAAGTCGCCTGTTTGATAGGCTGAATGCTTGTTATTTCCTTGTGATGAGAAGAACGCCCGTGAAGATTAAGAGCCCTCCGGCCAAGATTAGCGGAGTGATGTTTTCTCCGATGAAAGCTGTTGCAAACAAAACTGTCACTAATGGTTCTGCGAAGAGAAAAGAACTGGCGACTGCGGCTTTTACCTTGCTCATAACGTAGAACCAGATAAAATACCCCACGAACGAACACGTGACCGCTAGGTACAGAATTGCCCCCCATGCTTGGAGATTCAAGGTTAGTATTCCGTGGAGAGAGTTTTCGGCCAAAGAGAACGGAACTAAGAAAAGTCCGCCTATAATGTTTACATATGCTACAACGAGGAAAGGACTGTACTTCTCGATCAATCTTTTTCCTCCAAGGGTGTATGAAGCCCAAAGAATAGGTGTAAGCAGAAGAATTAAGCTTCCAAAGAGAAATGTTGGATTGCTGCTTCTCAAATCCATTGTGCCGCCTGTGATGACGACCAAAGTGCCAATTCCCGCAACGGCAAGTCCCAAGAACTGCTTTCTCTTTAGGGCTTCATTAAAAATCCGCATAGAAAGCAAGGTGATGAGTATAGGTGAAAGGAAGCAAACTAAAATCGCAGCAACGGAGGCGCCTGCCAACTCGATGCCTACGTATTGGGCAATAAAGAAGAAAGTAACCCCTACGAGAGATAGACCTACGAACACCAGAATGTCTTTACCTTCAAAAAGCACTAAGCTAAGTGGTCTCCTAACCTTCCTTACCACAAGAGCGACTAGAAATAACGCTCCTGCTACCAGAAACCTGAATGTTGCGATAGCGATTGGAGTCAATCCTTGCAAAAGCAATGTTTTCGCTACAACAAATGAGCTACCCCAAAAAATAATCAGGCATAACATCAAGAAAAAGTCAAATGAACCGATTTTCTTGTTTGCCATTTTCCCGCCTCTTCCTATAAACAACAGCGCGCCGAATTAAACCGTGTAGGTGGAGTTTAGCGTAAGAGGAGTCAATCTAATTTACAGAGTCTATCGTTTGCGATGATAATTTTTCATCGCGTGGCGCATAGAGGAAACAGGAGACTAACCTATTAGCGTGTTGATACATTTTAGGCGCTTGGTAATGCTTGAGCTCTAGCTCGACGCCCTCTTCAGACTCGCTTAGCCTATCTATCGCAGCAAGGCTCCTCGACTTTTCCTTTTCCAAGTTGAGCAGTTCCTTCAAGTTACTTATGTTGACGTTTCTAATCATTACGTTGCCATTTCCATTTGTGGAAATAACGGTTTCTCCTTTGAACATGTCTGCATACTTATCCTCAATTAGGTATTTCAGATCCGCAGCTACTTCGTCAGCAGTCCAGCCGCAGATATTGAAGGCTACTGGGCACCTTGGGTGAAAAGAGCACCCTGGTGGCGGCTCCACTAAGTTTGGAGTGTCCCCCTTCAATATTATCTTGTTTCCTTTGACTTTCTTCCCTGGAACAGCCGATATAAGTGCTACGTTATATGGATGGACTGGGCTTAATATTACGTCGTTCTTTAGCCCGCTTTCCACTATCTTGCCGGCGTACATTACGTTTACTTGATCTGCCATGTAGGAGATCACGGCTATGTTGTGGGTTATGAGGATCATTCCTATGTTATGCTTCTCCCTTATCCTGCGCAAAAGTGCTAATACCTGAGCTTGGACCGAAACGTCCAGCGCACTGGTCGGCTCGTCTAATACCAAGAACTTGGGCAGTGTGGCTATTCCCCTAGCTAGGGCAACCCTCTGTTTCTGGCCACCGGAAAGTTCATGAGGGTACCTATAGGCGAAATCTTTTGGAAGGCCGACTTCGTCCAAGAGCTCCATGCATCTGTTGACCGCCTCCTTCGACCGCATATAACCTGTAGCTATGATGGGTTCCATTATGATGTCCAAGATGTTCAGCCGAGGATCCAATGACGAATACGGGTCCTGAAAGACAATGTTCGTCTTCTTCCTGATCTCCTTTTGCCTATCTCGCTTTTTGCTGAAGATAGAGTATTCTTTTTCAATGTCAGCTGCCTTCTTCAACTCATTATTTGCCACATAATCATCGTACTCTCGTAAGACATCGTCCGGTACATCAAAGAAGACGTGACCAGCCGTTGGCTTTAGGAGGCCTAAGAGCAACCTTCCGAGCGTGCTCTTCCCTGAGCCGCTCTCCCCCACTACGCCTACAACCTCCCCTTCTCTCACCTGTATATTCACGCCGTCAACGGCTTTGAGCATAAGTGGTTTCCCGAGTACGCTACTGCCTTTAATCGGGAAGTGTTTAACCAGTTGCCTTGTCACTATTAACATTCTTAATCACCGTTTAGGGAAGCAGGAGACAAAATGCCCCTCTTCGACTTCCACCGTTTCTGGCTTCATAGCTCTGCACTTATCCGTCGCATCTGGGCACCTAGGGTGAAAAGAGCAACCTAGTGGCACGTTCCTCATATCGGGTACAGCGCCGCCTATGCCTTGGATTTCATTACCGTCAATTGTGGGGATGGCTTTTATGAGCATCTTCGTATATGGATGAAGAGGCTTGTTGAAAACTACTTCTGTAGGTGCCATCTCGACTATTTTGCCGGCGTACATTATGCCGATTCTATCGCACACTTCGGCTAAGACAGAAAGGTCATGAGATATGAATATAAACGAAGTGTTGAACCTTTGTTTAAGGTGCCTTGTAAGCTCGAGTATTTGAGCCTGTACAGTTACATCCAGCGCACTGGTCGGCTCATCCAATATGACCAGCTCAGGGTTGTTCGCAAGCGCGATAGCTATTACTATCCTCTGCCTCATACCACCTGACAACTCATGGGGATACATCCTTACCACTTTGTCTGGGTTGGGGACCTCAAGCATCGAAAGAAGTTCGATCGCCTCTATGTACCCTTCCTTTAATAGGACATTCTTGGCTGCCCTGCTTAGACCTGGGACCCTCATCCAGCCGCCTATATTCTTTCTCTTTTCCACACTCTGCAGGACCATCTTTTCAAATGACCCCAACTTCTCCGAATGGAGCGACATAATAATCTTCCCTTTCTTGGCCTCCCCAAGATCGCTCCTCCTCCACACGTTAAGGACTTGGTTCTCAATCCCGCGCAGCCCCTTCGATTCAGCGTATCTGTTAATAACTTGTTCGTCTGCCCCTTCCTTCAGTAGCTTCATTATCTGCTCAATATCATCCCGTGTTGCCCTTGCCCTAGCAAGCTTCCTCTGTGCGAGTGATCTTGGCTGATGCGTAATAACAGTCTCCGCTATTTGGAAACCGACCTGAAGGACAGGGTTAAGACTCGTCATCGGATCTTGGAAGACCATGGATATCCTACTGCCCCGGATGTTGGCCAACTCCTTGTTCAGCTTTTTCATGACCTCCTCGCTCTGTCTTAAGTTGAACTTGTCCGGTCCTTTTGAGGTAAATTTCCTCAGAGTGGCTATTAAGTCTCTCTCACCGAGGAGGATGACTTCCCCCGCCGTCACTGCCGCGTTCACCGGCAGAAGGCCTATTATCGTTAGCCCTAGTGTTGTCTTGCCGCATCCGCTCTCCCCTGCTACGCCGAATACTTCACCCTGCATAAGGTAAAGATCCACGCCGTTAAGGGCCTTATAGATACCTCTCCTAGTGTAGAACTGTACCTTTAAATTCGAAACCCTTAACGTGTCCTCCAAATCAGCTTCTCCTCCGTGGGTCCATCACATCCCTTAGCCCATCGCCGACTAGGTTGACCGCCAGAGCAAATAAGGTGATAGCCAAGCCCGGGAAGATGACCGTCCAAGGAGCGGTCTGAACATAGTTGAGGCCCAAGCTTGTGAGGTAACCAAGCTCTGGCACGCTTGCGTTCGCTATGAAACCTATGAAAGCAAGGGTGGAGAAGATAACCATTATTGAGCCCAAGTCCAAGGATATTTGAATAAATACGGGGGGCAGCGAGTTTGGCAGTATATGTTTAAACATGATCTTTACCCTGCTGACTCCGGAGGCTTTGGCCGCTTCAACGAACGTAAACTCCTTAGTGCTTAGCGTCTGACTCCTCGTGTACCTCGCATATAGAGGCCACCACACTATTGCAAGGGCGATAGACATGTTCAGCAGACTTCTGCCGAGGACAAAGCCGACGGCCAACGCAAGTATAAGATACGGTATGCTAAAGAATACGTCGGTTATCCTCATCACGATTTCATCCATTAGGCCACCGACATAGGCCGAGATAACGCCTATTAGGGATCCGACTGCCGCGCCTATAGCCACAACAAGCACTGAATAGAATAGGTCTATCCTTATCGCCTTAATCGTGCTGGTGAATAGATCCACCCCTGGATACGTCGTGCCAAACAGGTGCGCCATTGAAGGTGGCGAGGGCGCTGGGTTGATAAAGTTCGGAACAAGCGAACCTACGTTAGTGATGCCGAGGAGCTGTGGGAAGAACTGCACAATCAGCGCGTCTACTACATATATCATGATTATGATAAGACCGACGACTGCGACCTTGTTTGCAAAAAAGACGGACATTGACAGCTTAGTGTTGTCCCATTTTCTCCTTTTTAGCTCTGCTTCAGACATCTTTTTGCTTCCTAATATTTTATCCTCGGATCTATAAACGCATATACTAGGTCTACTAGCAGGTTGGCAAACACAAGAATTAAACCGAAAAGCAACGCAGAGGCCATGATACCTCCGACATCGCTGGCGAGAAGGGCCTGCGTAGTCCAGTATCCTATTCCTGGGTAATTAAATATGGTCTCCACCACTACAGCTCCCCCTAGTAGGCCGGCCACGGTATAGCCGAAAAGTGTAATTACCGGCAACAGTGCGTTCTTACGCGCATGAAGGTTAATTACCGCTCGTTCAGATATCCCTTTTGACCTGGCCAGCCTGATGTAATCCTGATCTAATACTTCGAGCATTGAAGACCTCAGTATCCTGATCATGCTCGCAACTATGGCTAGTGCGAGCGTGACCGAGGGCAGGATAAGGTGCAGGAACGCATCGCCAGCTACGCTCCATGAGTTATGTATGATCGCGTCTATGATAATTATATGCGTGGGGTATGAGATTCCGTTGACAACCCATGGTAGAGCTGAAACTGAGACTGGGTTTACGACGCCGGAGAACGGAAGTACTTTTAGGTAGACGCCTAGCAGGAGGATCAGGACGACGCCTATAAGGTATATAGGCATTGCATACAGGGTGAAGGATCCGACGCGCACCGTGTGGTCAGCGGCAGAGTCCCTGTTGACAGCGGAGTAAACGCCTAGGGGAACGCCTATCACCCATATCAGGATGGACGCTACCACTGATATCATAAGTGTATTCGGAAGGAAGAGCGCTATGGCCGTACCTACCTGACCGCTGAATATAGGCGTGTTGGTGAAGCCCCAGTTGCCTCGCAGTATTTGGTATAACCAGTAAAAATATTGAACATAGATTGGTTGGTTAAGGTGGAATTCGCTTGTCAGCTTTTGAATAAGCAATTGCTTTGCAAGCCCAGTCAGTTTGGGGTTCATATATCCGGATAATATCACATTTGTCCCACTTACATGGGTAAGGATAAACACTATGAAAGTAAGCCCGATCAGCGTCGGAATAAGAAACAGCAAACGCCTAATGACGTATACCCAAAGGCGCATAGAAAAATCATCTCAGAAAAAAAGTGAAGCGCACAAAGGCGCTTATCCTTTAATCCACCAATAGAAGATCGAGTCCGCAGCTCCGCCGATCTCCGAGTTCTCCTGAGATTGTATCCCATGGTAACCTGCCATGTATGGCTTCACTATCCAGAAGGAGTTAGGCTGAACCGTATATACGTACATGTACAGGTTTATAGCACTCTGTTCTGCCTGCTTGTAGAGCTGAGCTGCCGTTGTCGGGTTGGTTGCGGCGTTTGCCTCCTGAATCAACGTGTTAAGCTCTTGATATTGAGTTGCCTCCGACTGATATCCAGTCGCATTTAAGTAGTCAGTCGTAAAGGCTGACGCTGATGGATAGGTGCCGCCCTCAAGATACATGGCATTGATGAAGTCGCTTGGATACGGATAGTCAGCTATCCAGCCTAGATAGTATAGTGGCATGGGATTCTGGCCAGGCACTTGCTCAGCTATCTGTGTTGCAAACGGTTGATATTCAACGGTCACACTTATGTCGGGGTCCATCTGGTGTAGAGCAGCTCCCCACATTTCGGCGCCAGCGTAGTTGATCGTATCGCCGGCTGCTACTACAATAGGTATGTTGACAGGTACGTTGGCTTCTCCTGACTGCTGCATAAGCTGCGTAGCGTAAGTCAGGTTATATGTAGGAACATTCTGGAGCTCGCTCGGCGGCACATAGTATGGCAAGCCGGGGATTATGACGCCTGCGTAGGGGCTTCCGAAGTTCTCGCCGTATACCTTGTTGCCCAGTATTTCATTTATGTAATTGGTGTAGTCGAAAGCGTAGGTAAACGCTTCCCTCACTTGCGTATTAGCGAAGTAGTTAGCAGGCATGTTGAAGTTGCTGCCGAACGTTGACTTCATTAACGACGTGTCTACGTTTATGTTGAACACATAGAAGAAGCACGACAGGGATGGCACCTGATAGAGGTCGGTCTGTCCGGCTGCTACCTGATTTTTGATCAGCGGCATAAAGCTCGTTGGCAACCCAGTAACGATATCAGATTGTCCGCTTGTGAACAAGAGATAGGCTGTTTCTGGGTCCTTGACCCACTGTATCAATATCGTATCGTTCACAGCGGGTATTCCTTGTACGCCTGTAAACCCTGGGTTGGGGGTTAAGACTACCGACTGACCTGGGACATAGCTTTGTATTTCGTATGGACCTGATGAAACAGGGTCCGTCTGCACGTTTGAGTTGTAGCTGCCTTCATTGCCCTGATTCTGGTAGCTGTAGAACCCTGCTGGCGACATTGTTATCCCGGCACCAACACTCTGAAGCCAAGCTGCATCTAATATCCCAGTCCCAAGTGGGAAAGCAACTGCAGTGAAGAACTGCGCCGGACTCACAGACGAAGTGAGGTTAAAGGTAACTGTGTTGCTACTACTATCATATGTAACTGCGTTCATTATTGCGTTGAAATCAGCGGTATCAGAGGAGCTCGACATTATTGAGGCTCCTATAGTCGCTCCAGGAATCAAGTATTGAGCTAGGATCCAATCAGGTGTGCCTGGTGCCCCACCCACGAATAACAGATTCCTGATCATCGTATACCAGACGTCGTAAGCGGTAATCGGATCGCCGTTGGAGAACTTCAAGCCACTCCTTATTGTAAACGTGTACGCCGTGGCGTTGGCATTTATTCCGCCGTTCTGAACCGTGGGGATCGATGCAGCTAACATTGGTAGGAATTGGGTTGTCGATGATCCGTCGTATACAAGAAGCGTCCCCATAGTGTTGAGGATTACCTCGTAGCCAACGGTTTCGTAATCTACCTGCGGGTCAAATGAGTACGGACCTCCAGGAACGTTTTCAGCTACGTTTATCACTCCAGGGTTAGAAACTTTGCTAGCAGAAACGGCCAGCTTAAATGGCTGAGCAGCAGAACTCACTGCCACGGTACGCTCGACGGTAGTATTGTAGGTCTGCAGGCTAACCGAATTTTCCGTTACCACGGTCAGGCTTACAGGATACAGACCTGTCTGCGTATAAGTTGCGTTAACGGGATTTACAGCTGGATCCAGCGTGTTGCTGTTTGCTGGTATCGTATCATTAACCCCATTGGCGAAGCCCCAAATGTACTCGGATATAATCATATTTTGGCCGGCAGGCGCTTCAAGATAACCACCACTGAAAATTACAGGTGTGTTAGCAGTCACCACTGGCTCGTTTGGATTCGTCGTTGAATTTAGGGAGATTACAGGGATTGATATCAATGGAGCCAAGGTGGAGCTCACCGTTGGTGTTATCTCAATCTGCTTCATAACGCTGTTCGTAGACGATACTGTACTGCCGCCGACGGTTTCCTGCGCCGTTACTATATATGTACCTGCATATTCATAGGTATGAGTCATCGTAGATGAGCGCGCGCTATCTGTGGCCGACTGCCCATCTCCGAAGTAAATAGTGGCTTTTCCGTCTGATGCCAAATTAAGCACTGAGAAGGTAATAGCTGTTCCCTGCGTTGTCGCCAGCGTAGTAGTGGTGAGAGAAATCTGTGTGATTGGCCTTGTTGCTATATAAGAAATCACTGCCGCTCCCATTGCTACTACTAAGATAACTATTATTATAATTGCCCATATTGTTCTCCCCAATGCTCTATTCGACATATTTCTCAACATCTCCCCAGCCCATTCTCGTGAAAGTTACTTTTTATTTTAGCCCTCACTATTTAACGTCTCAATATTTAACATTTGTGCTAAAAAAGGCCGCCTGCGCGCTTATCTCCATAACTTTCAACCCGTTTTTATACGCTATCGTAGTTCCTGTTTTTGCCGTTATTTTTCCTAAAGCGCGTATCTTCAGCCGAAAGTTTCATTTGCGTAGTGTAAACATTATGCACCATGCCCTTCGTCAGGAAAATAAAGAAACGTTCAGGCACCTATCTGGCACTTGTCGAATCAAAATGGGAAAACGGAAAACCCAGACAACACGTCATAAAATACCTCGGAAAAGAAGTCGAAGGCAAAGCAGTAAAAAAAGTATCCACATCAGACCTAACGGTAACCCAAGTGAGGAGACACCTCGCCGTCGAAATCATAGACCACCTAGCAAACGAACTCAACCTAAAACAGCTCCTCCCCGCACCCTCATATTCGTCTACTCCCAACTCCTCGAAAGACCCTCCATAAACAAAATGGAAGAATGGCTCAACCAAACCGACATACTCAAAACCCTCGGCATAGAAAGAATAACAACCGCCCAACTCTACGACGCCTAGATCAACTGCAAGAGAGCGACTTGTCAGCCACAGAAACATGCATCGCGCAATTCTTCGCAGAATACGAGCCCGACAGGGTTTTTGAATTATTATCCTGCTCTCTTAACGTGCTCTCATCAAAAGGGTTGCAAGCAAAGCATTCACGAGCGAGAATCGTAGACTAAACAAAATAAGCACCGGCTATCAAAAATGTTTATGCATGAACTTCCAGCTATGTCCAATTTCAAAACCGATCTTTCGCAGCAATTTTATAGCCGGAACATTGGTTTCAAGAGTGAATAAACACACAGAGTCCATTCCTTGCTCAAATAGGGAATTCATTGCACGCACTGTGAGTGCGGACGCCAGATTCCTCCCCCGATACTCATGGAGCGTCGCTGCAGGACCTAAATAACCTCTTTTTGCATTGAAGAATCTGTTATAGCCTACATCAGGTTTTGCGACAACAACTGAAACAAGTTTTCCATTACTCTCAGCAACATGAATCCATTCTTCATCGAAAGGCGGGTTCTCTGTCTTCCACTTTCGAATGTCACCCGGCCTGACTCTTTCGTACTCAAATCCAGTGTTGACAAGGTGAACAAACTCGTTTTCTTCTTCTGGCTTTAGGCTTCGCAGTAGTATGCTCTCAGGGATTTTAGGGATGGTTTTCAACCCTGCAAGTCTCGTAAGCATATAATGCAGTCCTCCATTCGGACAATACCCTCGTTGCACCCATTCTTCGATCTTTGGGCTTCCAGCGTTTACCGAGGTAAAAACCGTGCCTTTCTTTACATACTTCTCAGCTTCTTTGACAAGCATGTCCTCAACAAGTTTTGCATCTGCGTTTTTGCAAACAACGAGCCATTCGATTTCTTCCCCCCAATGCCCATCATTGTACGCCGCTGACCCGATAATTCTGCAATTGTCCTCAGCTATTAGAACCTCAAGCCTACGTTCTTGAATCCAAGAAAGAAGATTGCCGTCACCATAGTGCATGTAGAGAAGTCTTTGTTCGCCATCTGGCTCTTTAAGCAGTTCAAAAAGGAATGGTAGATCGGATTCTTTAAAACTTCGAATCTTAGCGATCATGTTCTCTGATTACACAGCTTGAAACTAATTATTAGCTTTTACGATAGTGGCACTCCGTTTATCAAAATTCAAAACTAATTGGATTCGAGCCTGAAGCAGAGTGTGTAAAAACTATGTTATGTTTTCGAGGGAATGATAGTTTTATATTTATAACTGATTAATATCAGCCATATATGCCTAAGTGCGTGCGTGGCATCGTAAACTTGCTTCACCGTCTTACCTAACTCAGCCATGAATGACCTCTCCTAACTCTTAGGTAAGAAAAAGTGATAATCAAAAAAAGAAGAGGGGAAAAGGTTGCGCGGGAGACGTCGCCACCAAGCGTTGGATATAACTTTATTGCTCACTTGGTTAACCTCTAAATCCAAAAATTTTAATTAACTGTCCTAACCATATCTGTAATGATAACTTTGTCAACTTTAAAAAGAGCAATTTTTACATTAAATGGGAAATTTGATAGTTTTACTAGAAAAATATATCAAGGTATTTGACTATCTAATGAGAAAAACACGTTCGGAGAAAAGGATTATTTGAAAAACATGATTGAGTTTAGATGGCATGGTAGAGGCGGTCAAGGAGCATGGACAGCCAGCGAACTATTGGCAAGAACAGCCCTTGATGAAGGCAAATACATTCAATCATTCCCTGAATTTGGGCCTGAACGAATGGGCGCGCCAGTAACTGCCTTTACAAGAATAAGCACTGAACCAATAAGATTACATTGCGCCATTTACGACCCTGATGTTGTTGTAGTTTTAGATAACACACTGCTGAAAACAGTTCCAGTTACAGCTGGATTAAACGATGACGAAGACATACTAATTATTAATTCAACCGAGGAACCGGCTACCCTGAAAGAAAGCCTTAAGGTGGCAAAAGGCAAGGTGTGGACCGTTCCAGCAACCGAAATTGCCCTAAGAATTTTGGGAGCACCAATAACCAACACGGCAATGCTGGGTTGTGTCGCTAAGGCAACTGGAATAGTTACTTTAGAAGGTATAGAGAAAACGTTGAAGGGACGTTTCAGACTAGACTTAGCAGAGAAAAACTTTGCGATTATTAAGGAAGCGTATAAGGAGGCAAAAACAGAATGAGTCAAGAAAAAAGTTGGAAAGAAATCTCTATAGCTGGGGTATGCTCAAAATCCAGCGTTGGATTCATGACTGGTGATTGGAAAACTTACATGCCAGTACGAGACCTAGAAAAATGCACACTTTGCTTAACATGCGTAATGTTTTGCCCTGAAGGAGCAATAAAATGGCGTCCAGACAAGGGCCAAATCTGGTTTGACATGGGCTTCTGCAAAGGCTGCGGAATATGCGCTAACGAGTGCCCAACTAAAGCAATAACAATGAAAATGGAAAAGGAGTAAAAGGACATGGAAAAACAGGTTAAACAGGAAACTATGGCTTTAAACGGAGATGAAGCAGTTGCCTATGCAGCTAAACAATGCGATGTTGACGTAGTTGCTGCTTACCCAATTACGCCCCAAACAATTATAGTTGAAAAATTCAGCGAATACGTCGCCAACGGAGAGGTCCAAACAGAATTTGTCTGTACTGAATCAGAGCACAGTGCGATGACCGCTTGTCTTGCCGCTTCAGTTACAGGTGCAAGAACTTTCACTGCCAGCGCTTCTGCAGGTTTAGCGTTGATGCATGAGATGCTTTTTGTTACTTCTGGTTGTCGAGCGCCAGTTGTGATGGCGGTTGCTAACCGTGCTTTGTCTGCGCCGCTTAACATTCATGGTGACCACTCGGACAGCATGGCTGAGAGAGACAGCGGGTGGATTCACATTTACGTTGAGAACGCTCAGGAAGCTTATGACTCTATTATTCAAGCTTTCAAGATAGCGGAAGATGTTGGCGTTTCGTTGCCAATCATTGTGGGTTTAGATGGATTTACAATTAGTCATACGCTAGAAAGGGTAGATGTACTTCCGGAAGACGCAGTAAAGCAGTACATTGGAGAACGGCAATTGCCAAACGTGCTTACTCATGAGGGAAAAACGGTTCCTTTCAAACTTGACCCTGATAATCCAATGACAATGGGACCAAACGCATTGCAGAACTACTATTTCGAGTTTAAACGTCAACAAGAAGAAGGCATGAAGAACGCGTTAAAGAAAATACAAGAGGTTAACAGTGAATACGCTAAAATCAGCGGCAGAAGCTACGGCAACGGACTTGTAGATGCATACCAGCTTGAGGACGCTGAAGTTGCAATTGTTTGTATTGGCTCAACCGCTGGAACATTAAAGGTGATAGTTGACCAGTTAAGGCAAGAAGGCGTTAAAGCTGGGGTTCTACGACTCCGTACGTTTAGGCCGCTGCCAGTCGAAGAGCTTCGAAATGCATTAAAAAACGTTAAAGCCATTGCAGTTATGGATAAAAGCATGAGTTTCGGCGGCTTCGGCGGTCCAGTTTTCAATGAAGTCCGACACGTACTGTATGATGCAAAGGAGCATCCGCTAATCGTCAATTACATTTTCGGTTTAGGCGGAAGAGACACGAGCCCGCGTAACCTGCGAAGAATCTTCGAAGACATAGTGCAAATCGCCAAAACAGGACATGTGGAAACTCAAGTGCAATATTACGGATTAAGGGAGTAAGGAGGAAAAAAGTTGACAACTCAAGAATGGAAATTCACAGCAAAAGATATTGCATCTAAACCAGACCTATTTCTTTCAGGTCACAGGGCATGTGCAGGTTGCGGACCAGCAGCAGCGCTGCGTTTGATAATGAAAGCCACTCGTGGACCAACAATTGTGACTCAAGCAACGGGTTGCATGGAAATAGTCGGGTCAGTTTACCCGTACACGTCTTGGGCGTTGCCATGGCTGCACACGGCTTTTGAGAATGCTGCTGCGAATGCTTCAGGCATCGATGCTGCGTTGAAAGCTATGCGCAAGAAGGGCAAGGTGAAACAGGAGCACATTGATATTATTGCGTTGGCTGGTGACGGCGGAACCTGTGATATTGGCTTGCAAGCTTTGTCTGGCGCTGTTGAACGTGGACATGACTTCCTGTTTATCCTCTATGATAACGAGGGTTACATGAACACTGGAATACAAAGAAGCAGCTCAACACCGACTGGCGCAGCAACAACAACTACTCCAGCTGGCTCAGTAATTCCAGGCAAACTTGAGAAGAAAAAACCAATCACCGAAATCATGTTGGCACATGACATGGAGTATGTGGCTACTGCAACACCATACTACTGGAAAGACATGCTAACCAAAGTCCGCAAGGGCTTAGAAGTAAATGGACCAGCGTTTCTGCACATATTTGCCCCTTGTCCAAGGGGTTGGCGTTGTGAACCAGGCAAAACCATGGAGTACTCGAAGTTGGCGGTGGAATCATGCGTGTTCCCAATTTGGGAAGCAGTGAACGGCAAACGGCAACTTTCAACGCCGAGCAAACTGATTGCTTTGGCACCGCAAAAGAAGAAGCCAGTTAAAGATTACCTTGCTGGCCAAGGCAGGTTCAGGCACTTGTTTACTCCGCAAAATAAGCATGTGCTGGATGAGATGCAACGTTTCACTGATGAACGTTGGGAACGGCTTCTGCAAAAGTGCGAGTCAAGCAGCTAAATTCCTTTTTTATTTTTGTTAGATTTTTAGGCTAAATGTTAGTAATTGAATTTAGTGGTTGTTTTCTGGGAGTATTTTTAGTATGCGGAGGATTTTTTTGAATTCTTCCTCTTTCAATGAGGCTCTTCTGCCGTTGGCGTAGATGTCTTTTACTTTTTCCACTACTATGGCTACTGTTTGGTCGTTTGGAGTGTTTCCTGCAAGCTCGGTTATTTTGTGTTTGATTATGCCTTTTCCTGACTGCTTCCCAATCGTTAAACGCCGCTCGTTACCGACCAGTTCAGGCGGGTAAGGCTCATACGTCCACGGGTCAACTAAGACGCCGTGCGTGTGGATTCCTGACTCATGTGCGAATCCGTAGTCGCCGACGATTGCCTTGTTAGGCGGAACCACGTAGCCAGTGGCTTTGCCAATGTAGTCGGCGGTTTGCTTTAGCTTCTGGGTTTTGCCTTCAAACTTTTTGATGCCGTAATGCAGGTACAGGTTCAAAAGTACTTTTTCGGTTTCAGCGTTGCCTGCGCGTTCGCCGATTCCAAGATACGTGGTGCTAGCGTAAACTTTGTCCCATACGCCTGAAGCTGCCTTAATTGCTGCCATCGTGTTTTCAACAGCGTTCCCGAAGTCGTCGTGCGCATGAATCTCTATGGCGCCGATTCTGGTTTCTTTCTTTATGGCTACTACTTTAGCTGGTACACCGCTGGGCAAAGGCGCCGTTGGATCGGATAAGCCGATGCCGACTGTGTCGCAGATACGGTAACATTCCGCGCCTGCGTCTGCAACGGCGTTGATTAGGTTTTTCTCAAAGTTCCAGTCTGCGCGTGTGCTGTCTTCGCCGTGAACGAAAGTTCTCAGTCCGCAGGTTTTAGCCGCGTACTCAACTGCGTCAACGATGTTGGCTAAGATTTGCTCTCTGCTTTTTTCAGGCCACTTAGCTTTAAAATGTAAGTCGGAGACAGGGTGAGAAATGCCAACTTCTTTAAATCCGCATGCCACGGCGCTGTCAATGTCCTCTTTTAATGCTCTGCACCAGCCGGCGACGCGCAAGTCAAGGTTCAAATCTTGGATAAGTTTTGCTGCTTTCTTGTCTGGCTCTTGATAATGGAATAGTTCGATGCGTTCGACGCCGATTTCTGCTAGGAACTGGGCTATTTTTGCGGCGTCTTTTGGTCCAGCCGCTAAGCCGGGCATTTGAATGCCATCACGCAGTGTGGTGTCGTCTATGATGGGTTCGGTTTTTAGTGGCATTTTGAAATAGAAGTCTTTTAGGTCCATTTTGCACTACTCTGTCTTTTTTATGCTTCTCCCTGAGCGTTTGTAATGTTGATTAACGGTTCTATGCAGTTGATAAACATTTCTGTAGTACTTTTGTAAGTTTGTTCAAGCAAATATGAGACTTAGCTACGAAGTGTCTTGTCTAAAGGTAAACAAAAAGTTTACACATAAACAAAGCAAAGTTACTTTGCGCGTGCGTACAGTGCTTTAAGCGTGCCTGAAACGCCCAAAACATGCACCGAAGTCTCCTTGCCGGCAATGCTGGTAATTGTAGCCAAAGAAGCTCTCACCATATTTAGCGCCGCCAACGAGACCCTAAGCACAGCAACTTTGCGTTCCTCGTTAAAATTAATCAAGGCTAAACCAGTTAAGCTTGCGCCAACCTCGCCGTAAAGCTTGGTTACGGCAGCCCAAACTGCATCAATAAACTCGCGTTCAGCAGGCATGGCTTCGCAGTCAAGTTGCAGGGCTAGGTAACGCCGTTTAACCCGCTTCAAGATGGCTTGCCCTCCTTAACTATGCTGATGCCCGGTGCCACAAATCGACTGCTGAGTTTTTCACGGTTACGCTTAACGATTGCCGCTGGACTAGTTGAAGTTGCATCTAAAGCCTGAGCCTCATCCAACCCAAACAAATAAGCTAAACTTGCCAGGTCCCGTGGCAACCGCATAAGCCGCTCTTCAGCAACACCGCTTGAAACCACTATGGGCACACGGAATTCGCGTGCTATGGCGACTTCACGGCGCAAACTCATAAGCAGCCTAACCCGTGGTGGGCCTTCCAAAATCAAAAGCGGCTTAACATCCACTTCCAACGCTGCTAAGCTGCAGCTGGCTAATTCGGCTTCTGCGTGGTCAAAAAACCGTTTATGATAGTCAAGGCTGGGAAAGCTTAGGAGGTCTACGCGTCTGTCTTTTGCGGCTTGTCTTGCCACTTCCTTGGTGTCGCATGTGACGCATATGACTTCGAATCTTCGCCTGAACTTCCGCAAGAAATGGGTTAGGTCATTTTCTGATCTTGGATGGAAATCTGCTCGTGAAACAAAATCTAAGCCTGCTCCGCTACAGGTTGTTTTGAGCTGGGTTAATTCTTCTTCGTTTAGTTTTGAAGTGAACGGGACAGAAATCATGCTGTAGCCGAAGCGTGCGGCTTTGCTGATTAGTTTCTGTGTTGCCTGTTGGTCTTTGGGGTTAACGCGTAAATGCAAATCCGCGAAAGCTCGTGTCATGGCAGCAACCCAGCGCTCCTGCATAGATCCGTTATTTCCGTAGCGGATTTGTTTTTGAAGTGTATTTTGAAGTGGACAGGGTCGTTTTGCGTAAACTTTATGGTTCCCAGATAGGCTGATTGCTTGTCGAACCTCAAATACAAGTTTCCCTTCTCTAAATGAAGTTTTAGGTCGCGGCTTAATTCTTCTTTGTCGAGTGAGTTTAAGCCTGCACCAATTTTCTCGAGTGCTGCTGGAAGCAGTTTTTTGTCTGTTAGTTTGGTCGATAAAAGAGTGATGGGGTTTCCATAGTGCCCCGTTAAACTTGTTGTTTCGAAAACAAGGGTTTCCGCCAGCTCCTCTGGCAACAGGTTGCGTACGGCAGTTTGGACTTTGCCTGTATCCTCGGTTGCGTGCGCAAATACTCGAATATCCATGTAGGCTATTGGCGGTTTAGAAGACATTGGACACCGATTTGTCTTTGGGCTTCTAGCTTTTAGCTTTTTTCTTTGGTTTGGGTTCGGTTTTTTGCGGTTTTTGCGGTTTAGGTTTTGCTGCTGCTTGTGCTTTTGCTTTTTCCGCGTGTTCTTTTATGGTTGCGATGTTTTGGTCGTGGGCTGATTTTCTTTTGACGTCAACGGGTAAACCGATTTGTTTAGCTTGCTGCTTGTTTACGCCTGCCTTCTCCAGCTCGGTTGGGCTAAATCCTCTGCCGATGTTTTGTTTTTTGTTGTGCTTAATTATTACTACTTTGATTTGACGCATAAAATTTATCTCCCTGGGTTTGGCTTTCTACCAGTAGGCGCTGCTCGTTTTCTTGCTCCTCTACGGTGGCTTGGTCTAACTTTTTCTGCTCCTCTTCCATGGTGGTGTAAGCCTCTGACGTTTTTGCCTGCGCTTGTTAAGCTTCGAAAGACTCTGCTGGCGTGCTGTTTCTCTGTTATCCAGTTGACGTCTTTGTCTGTTTTTATAACTGGGCTTTTCGGGTCAAGCAGTATGACTTCGAACCATTTGTGCTTGCCGTCTTCGCCTACCCAGTAACTGTTTAATACTTCCATGTTTGGGAAATGCTTTGCTGTGCGCTCTTCAGCGATGAGCCTTATGCTTTTGGCTGGTTTAAATTTGGCGACTCCCATGCGTTTGGGTCGTCTGCCTGAGCGCGGGCGCTTTTTTCGTAGTCCGCCTCTGCGCACTTTTGTGCGTGCCATTACGAAGCCTTGTTTGGCTTTGTAGCCTAGTTTTCTTGCACGGTCAAGCCTTGTCGGATGCTCTATGCGTAGGGTTGACGGTTGCTTTCGCCACTGCACCAATCTTTCGCGCATGAGTTCTTCAACGAAGGATTTTTCGGGTTGCGCCCATTCTTCCGCTATGTACTTGTATGCCATCTATCAAATTTTCCTCCTAAATGTTTCATTTTGCTTACGGTTCAGCCTTACGGCCACATCCCAACGGACAATGATTATCCGCCTGCAATTTCACATCATAGTACCATGCAATGAAATAAACCTTTCCAGCAAACATTTGCTATATATGCGCAAAAGAAAAACAGTGACTATCTATTTTGTCTTAGCTAAACGCTAATGTCAAAGTCTACAGAACGATTTTTTTATGAGTTATCCCTTGGCAAGCAAAGAACCGCTATATTGAAAGAAGCTTGGATGAATACCGACAGTTTCTTAAGAACCATAAAGGCTATTACGCTAGTAATTCTAATTACAATAACATTAAACATTAGGTAACGAAGGCACTTTGATGACAGAAAGGGTAAAGCTTTACGTGAGTTCTTAAAATCAAGAGTGATAACTGATGACCGTTACTATAGAAAAGCCGTCAAAACAGATTTCGGATAGAATGAGGAAGGTCAAAAGTAAAGACACTCTTATCGAGAGAACGATGGAACGATTATTAAAACAACTTTATCTTGATTATGAAAAACAACCTAAGATGATGGCTCATCCAGATTTTATATTAGCAAAAGAGAAGGTTGCTATTTTTTGTGATAGCACTTTTTGGCACGGTCGCCCAACAAAGAAACAACAGTTTAAGCGAAATCAGGTCTTTTGGGAGAAAAAGATTAAAGATAACATAAAAAGGGACAAAAAAAATAATAGAACTTTGCGTAAGTTAGGTTGGCATGTTCTTCGCTTCTGGGATGACGACATTCTCAAGCGACCAAGATTCGTAGCAAGAAAAATAATGAAAAAAGCAAATCCTGTTCCGAGAAAACGGTTGATTGCTGTAGAACTGTTCTGTGGCGCTGGTGGCCTAGCGCACGGATTTTTCCTTGAGGGAATTGACGTAGTAGCCGGATTTGATATCGATGAAACTTGTAAATATCCCTACGAAAAAAACAATTCAGCCAAGTTCAAGGGATTAGATATCGAACTAATAAGTGGTCAAGAAATCAAAAAACTATACCCAGAGGGCTCAATCAGGATCCTTGCTGGTTGTGCGCCGTGCCAACCTTTTTCACCCTATGCTCACAATACTAAAAAGGAAACGGATAAGTGGAAATTGCTTTATCAATTCTCTAGATTGATTAACGAGGTTCAACCAGACATAATTACCATGGAGAATGTGCCAACTTTACTTTCCTATAACAACGGCAAGGTATTGTCAGACTTTATCGACAGTTTACGAAAAGAAGGATACCACCTGTGGTATCACATTGTAAAATGCCCTGACTATGGAATTCCTCAACATAGACGAAGACTAGTTTTACTAGCTTCCCGTTTAGGCGACATAGCTCTAATACATAGAACTCATTTACCAGAAAATTATCTGAACGTAAAAGACGCAATAGGTGAACTTGAGCCCATAGAAGCGGGTGCGCCAAATAAAAAAGACCCACTCCATAGATCAAGGAATCTTACGCCAAAAAACATGCTACGTATAAAGACAACCCCAGAAGGTGGAGACTGGCGTTCTTGGCCCGATGATTTGATTTTAGAATGTCACAAAAAAGAATCCGGAAAATCTTTTAGAAGTGTATATGGAAGGATGAGATGGAAAGAACCTAGTCCAACAATCACTACTGAATTTATCGGTATTGGGAACGGACGATTTGGTCATCCCGTCCAAAACCGCGCGATATCATTAAGAGAAGCGTCACTACTACAAACTTTCCCTTTTTACTATGATTTTATTAACCCTAAAGTACAATTTTCGGGACAAAATATCGCCATTCACATAGGGAACGCAGTTCCTGTTAGGCTAGGACAGGTTATAGCTAAAAGCATTAAGGAGCATGTCATAACAATATGTCAGACGAAAAATACACATTAAGCATAAGCTTAAACGTTCTTGATAGCTTGGGAATAAATCTATACAGCAATGTATCGGCTGTTCTATCAGAAGTTGTTGCTAACTCATGGGATGCGGATGCGGACGAAGTTAGAATCGATTTAGACCCTAATAAGGGAGAGATCGTCGTTACGGACACCGGAAGAGGTATGTCTAGTCAGGACATCAACCAAAAATACCTCAATGTGGGGTACCACAGAAGAGAATGTGAAAATGCAATAACTCCAAAATATCATCGTCATGTTTTTGGACGAAAGGGAATTGGAAAACTTGCTTTATTTTCAATTGCCAACATAGTAGAAGTTCATAGCGTTAAAGAAAATAGCAGCGTTTCTGAAAAAAGCGGTTTTATTATGAACGCTCATGATATAGAAGTCCACATAAAGCAAGAGAATGGCCCTAATGCAGACAGAACTAAACCTGCACAGTATCATCCACGTGAAGTTGACCCTCAAAGGATTGACATTACAAAAGGTACCCAAATTATCCTTAGGGAACTAAAAAAAGCAATTTTCAATTTAGAGTCTCCTTTGCGACAACGATTAGCAAGGCGATTTAGCATAATAGGGGAAAAGGAAAACTTTGCTGTTTATGTTGATAATCAAAGGATTACAGTGGAAGATAGGGCCTATTTCAAAAAACTTCAATACTTATGGCTAATAGGCTCAGATGATGAAGAACTTCTAAATAGCTGCAAAAACTTGAAAAAACATGCAAAGATAGATGGTGTTGTTGATAGTCAAGCGGGCTATAACGTCACTGGATGGGTGGGCACTTTTGATGAACAGAAAAGCATAGATGAAGGTAGTAATACGGTCGTTGTGCTTGCTTGGGGCAAACTAATTCATGAGGATATTTTAAAGGATGTCAAAGAAGGCGGCGTATTTTCAAAATATCTTATTGGTGAACTTCGTGCCGATTTTTTGGATTATGACGATAAGCCAGATATCTCAACAACTGGCCGCCAAGCTATAAAAGAGGATGAAGACCGTTTTATTAAGCTTAAGGCTTTCTTCAAAGAAAAAGTCTTGAAAGCGGTTGATTCTAAATGGGAACCATGGCGGAAAGAGGGCGCTACAAAAAAGGCGCTTGAAAACAAAAAAATAAGCGAATGGTTTGGAACGCTTACACCTGACAAAAAGAAATTTGCGGAAACACTATTCATGAAAATAGAATCTATCCCTGTCTCGGACCCTGAAGCTAAGAAAGAACTTTACAAACATGGGATAATCGCTTTTGAAACGCTCGCTCTAAAGGATAAGCTTAGCACTCTGAACGAAATACGCTCAGATGAGCAGTTTATCGTTTTACAAACGTTAATGGGGCAAATAGATTCACTCGAAGCGACCCTTTACTGGGAGATCATAAATGGTCGACTTGTAGTTCTAAAAAAATTTTCAGAAATCGCAACAAATGATAAAGAACGAATAGTTCAAGAATACCTTTTCGACCATTTATGGCTTCTTGATTCCTCTTGGGAAAGACCTACAGAAAACAAACGCATGGAAGAGTCATTTAAGAAAGAGTTTGCAACCGTACGCTTAACTGATGAGGAAAGGCGTGCAAGAGTAGATATTCGTTACAAAACTGCGGCTGGCAAACATATAATAATAGAACTGAAAAAGTACAGCGCTACTGTTAAAGCAAGTGCTCTTATTGGTCAAGTTCAGAAGTATAAAACAGCCTTGTTGAAATGCTTGAAAACAGTTTATCCAGATAAAAGCCCTGAATTTGAAATAATTTGTATACTCGGGTCAAATCCAACGCCTGAATATGACGATGAGGCAAATCGAAAAGCACTTGCTGTTCATAATGCCAGATATATAACTTATGATAATTTGATCCAAAATACCCTCATTGCATATGATAGTTATCTACAGAAGGATAAGGAAACCCAGCGCATAAGAACGATAATAAAAGATCTATAACAATTTGATGTCGTATACATGAAGAGAAGCACCTCAGTAAAGTTAGATTCTGCCTGTTTGCTTAAGCCTTAAAAGCAATTTACACTACAAATTTTACCAAGGGGATAAGTAGGTGTCAGCAGATAAAAGAGAAAAGCATAAGATGGAAATGCAACATGGCAATCCTTGATGGTGCCCTTGGAAGCTAAAAGACAGCACCATCGTGCTGCTGGCTTTTTCCGCGATTATCAGATCCATTTCGGGGTTAGCGTCCCGTTGCCTTCCATTCATGGATGTATCTGACCAAACTATATTTTTACGAGTTTTGCTCTTTTTTTGAAAAAATAGGCTTCTTTAGGTGAGTGCACATGAATTTCGAACGGTTCTTTTATTCCAGCTTTCCACAGCTCGCAATGTATCTTTGCTGGATCCAGATTTGTAATTATGAGGATGTCTATGTCGCTTGAGTAACTGTGTTCTTTCTCCGCGGTTGAGCCGAACAGGTAGGTTTGCGCTTTCGGGTCAAGTCTAAGAACCGTTTTTTTGATAGTTTCCAAATACTTTGACAGATTGATGAAGGCTTCCTTTCTTTTCAGAGCAGTTTTCACTAAAAGATCATACGACATTTTTCATTATCTCTTTAACTGCCAACGTTAATTTTTCCGCTTCGCGCTTAGTGAATTCTCTCATAACATATCTGGATGATATGTATAGGCATCTGAGATTTCTATGTTAGCTCACACTTTTTTTACCTTTTTCCCCTCAAACAAAACCCAAACCAAACCCTAAACCAAATAAGCAACCCAAAACAACGATTTTAAAAAAGCGCAGAGGATACAGGATAGGGTACTATTTGTGCTAGCTTTTTACCACAAAAAGCGCGATTGAACTAAATAAGCGGAAGAATAACCAGACCAGTGATTAATCCGCCTGCTAACCCTAGCATGATTGGGAAAGGCAAGCCTGGAAAGATTCCTTTTCTCTCAAGCATGAAAAACGTTATGATTGAACCCGCCATAATGCCCACTATTGACACTAGGCATGGTAGAATGCTGGGTAAGAAACTGAAGAACATCGCTCCAGTCAGCATGGAGTAGAAAACTAAGTCGCCGAGCCCCATCTCAATATCCTTAAACGAGAAGCTCAAACCCTGAAGCTGATCCATTCCTGCTGAAGACTGAGCAATTTTACCCACTGGACCACGATAAACCGCAAACACATCATACACCCCCAAAAACGCCAAAATCAGCACCGCACTCCATAGTGGAATTGAGAAGCCGAAGAAGATGCCCAATGCACCGCCGATGCCGACTACAGCTGCGTTTCGGGGTATGCTGCCTAAACGGAAGATGGCAAAGTCAAACAGTACTGTAATGGCTACAGATAAGAGTATGAGTATGAGCAGGGTGTCCAAGCTTGGAAAATAATTGAGGATTGCGTTCAAGTAAACCAGCGACAACAACAAAGATGCAGTCGTCATAGCAACAACGATTAATCCTTTGATGATTCTTTTGCTTCGCCGCTTAATCAAAAGATAAAACAACGTTGCACTTATCGCGACAATAATGACAAAGTAGAGAGCATTGCCAAGTGGTGCTGCGGGAGTGTTGTTAGGAATAGGCGTAACCGGAATAGCCGTCGACTGCGGCTGTGGCATCAGCAAGTAAGCGCAGCCTAAACCGAAAACAAGGCTTGCCAGTATCGGAGCCAAATAAACAATTTGAAACCTGAACTTGTCCAGCTTATCTTGCTCAGTCACAGTTGCTTACCCTAAATTACTAATAGCTAACGCCGCTTGCAAATAACACTGGTCACACAATAAGCTTTGCTTTTTATCCGTATCAAAAATAGAATTAGAAAAATGCATAACACACAAGCTTCTCGGGCAATGCTGCAAACCCAACGTGTGCCCCAATTCGTGAATAGCCTCCTTCAAAGCCCGCAACACAAAAACAGCCGAGCCAGCACTTTCACCGTAAAACTTTGGCTTAAGCCTCCACAACGAAATCAAAGCAGCCCTTCCAGGAGTGTACGCTTCACCAAACACATAGTTCAATTCAGGCACAAAAATGTCAACATCAACCACGCCCAAAACCCCATGAAACTTCTCGTGTTTAGACGCGTAAGCCCTGACTTCATTAAGAATCACGCTGGAACTGTACTGGTTACGTTTCTTATCAAAAGCCAGCTTAGGAACAGGCAAAACTTCCTTAATAACCGAGCAAGCGATATCAGGAAAAGTCTTAACTAAACCCTGCTGAAGCCCAACCAGCACATCAGGGGCTATTTCCCCAACAGCCAAAATACCAATCTTCATAACAAACAGCCTATATCTCGTAGGTTTCTCCAGTCCTCGGCGCCACAGCATCCAAACCCAACTCAGTCTTCGCCCAATTCGCCAAAAGCTCACAGTTACCCTCCGCGCCGTGAACAACGAAAACTTTAGGTTTACCCCCAATCCGCCGCAGCCCTTCTTTAAGCTGACTTGCACCGCAATGAGAAGAGAAATCAAAATGCCGATACTGCGCCTTAACCTTACTCACTTTCCCATCAATCATGGTGATACCCTTATCCAACAACTGTTTGCCAGGCGTCCCAGGAATCTGATAACTAACCAAGAAAATAGCATTATTTGCCTTTTTACCTATTTTGGAAACATAAAACTGTGATGGACCACCTTTCAACATGCCCGCAGGCGAAATAATAACACCAGGATCCTTCGATGCTCTCCGTCGGTCTCGCCAGCCATCAACCCAATCCAGCGAGTGTATAGCATTCATAAAAAGCCTCGGATCCCTAAGGAACTCTTTGTAGTTCATTATTATTCTGCTAGCTTCCCGAGCCATCCCATCCAAAACAACAGGGTGCTCAAAATGATTCGCTGCTAAAACACAAGCAATTTCCTGGGCGCGTCCCACACCGAACGCTGGCACCAGAACGGTCCCCCCTCGCTCAACAACCTCAGTCGCCGCCTCAACAAAACTTCTCTCAAGCTCGGGCCGCGGTGTATGATCCTCACTTGCATAAGTGCTCTCAGTGACAACTGCATCTAAATCCTCGTAATCCATCGATGCACCCTTTAACAATTTGCTGTCTTCCATGTTGTAGTCGCCAGTATAAAGAATCTTCTTGCCGTCCGCCTCAATGAGCACCTGAGCGCTCCCCGGCGTATGACCAGCATCAAACAGTTTAACCTTCATGTCACCGATGGCTTCTTCAACACCAAAATCTAAATGCCTGTTGTTATGCATCATAGCATCAAGCTCAAGATACTCAAAAGGCAAATAATAACCAGACAAATGAATAAAATCCTGAATAAGAACCTGCGTTAACTCCAAATTAAGCCTGTTCGTATACAACGGTTTCTTATCATTAATATAAAAAATTGGTATGGCGCCTGAATGGTCAAGGTGACTGTGAGTTAAAATTACCGCATCAACTTCTTTCGGAGGAACATGCATCGGAAACCCCGGCTCATGATCAAGCATAACACCATAATCTAACACAACCTTACTCTGCTCAGACTTAACAGTTATACCAATTCTACCAACTTCTCTGGCGCCGCCCAAAAATCCAACCTGCAATCAAACCAATCCTTGTTAACAGTTAACGACTAAAAATGAAATGCTGTTTTAAATATGTATTGACCCTCTCGTCACCTGCGCAGATACAGAACCCTTCTTAATCGCCCTCAAAACAGCGTCAACATCCAAAGAAGCATCAATCTTAGAGCACACACTAAACAACTCTGACAATTGATGAGCATCGCTGCCAGCTGTCCCAGGCAAACCCATACTCTTAGCAAGCTCCTTCGCCTCGTTATTCGCCGCCGCCGTGGACCCGCCATTGAGGACTTCTATGGCGTCAACTTTGTAGTTTCTCGCTAAATCGCCCATGCCATACTCACGATAAGGATGCGCCACAATAGAGATCCCGCTTATGCTTTTAGCGTAATCAACCACAGCTTCAGGCGTCCAAGGTCTTGGCGGCAACTCTTCAGTGCCCAAAATCAACATGTCGCCATACAGCGTGCTAATTTCAACGCCTGGAATAATCAAAATGTCAGGATAAGCCGAAGCCAACTCAACCGTAGCCTCGCAGCCTCTTACGCTGTCATGGTCTGTTACGGCTGCAACCTTAATGAAACTGTGAGCTACAAGCTGGTCAACCAAAGTTTTCGGTTGAATAACAGAGTCACTAGAATAAACAGTGTGAATATGTAAATCAGCTTGAATCAAGGTTATTCGCTCAATTGTCTACGCAAAATGTTCTCTAAACGAATTAAAATCTCTTTGCTTCCTTCCACATCTGCATCAACAGAATCAAACGCTAAACCCTTCGCTCTACACGCTGACCTGCAGGCTTTTTTAACGGTGTCTTTCCAAAGTTTAGCATCATTAAGCAAAACAACACCCGTGTACGCCGTGCGCCTAATGTATTCACGGGTTTGGCCCGCAACGTAGTCTACGGTTTCCAAGTCAAGCGGCAAAGCAGCCTCATGCTGGCTGAGCGGATAAACCTCATCAAGCTCCAACGGAACCACCCCGAATGGGGCAGCGTAAACGCAAATGTGAATTTTCGAAGCCAGCTCTTCGCCTAAACAGCGGAAAAGATGCCTAATCTTCTTAAACTCAGGCGCCCTATGAAACGGTTTATTCCTTGTTTGCGGCACAAGCAAAAGAACCCTTGCATTCTTCGGCGGGTCATATCGCTGGTTTAACCGTTTCCGATAATGAGTTATTTCAGGACGCACAAGACCCACCGAGTCGAAATAGAAGAATCCGCTGCCCTTCACAGTTGGACTGTACCTTTCAAGAAAATCAGCATGACTTCGCAATCGCTTTAATGCTGAAAGCAACGCTGGATGACCATGGACCCGCATTTCCGTATGCTCCCAAAGCCTGCCGTTCCTTATAGCTTGTTTAATGCGCTTAAGCTCAGCTTGGCAAACGTAGAGATTATGTTCAGCCAAGAAAACTTCCCGTTCCTTCTTCGACCTTTTTTCCAGTCCCCTTGGCGTTTCCGCGGAGCATCTGGGGCAGCAACATGGGAAATAATCCATTTCTTCAAGCCGCCATGTGCCGTTCTCAGTCATGTAACGGTTTTCCCTCGCGTACAACGCGTAAGCTGCTGAATCAAAAAGGTCACAACCCAGCGCCACAGCCAACGAGAACATAGCTGGGTGCCCAGCGCCAAACAGGTGCAACGGACGCTCTATGGGCAAGCATTTTTTCGCCGTTAAAATCATGTCGGCTAATACGTCGTAGCGGTAGCTTTCCATGACTTCTGTTGGGCTTCCAAGCGCGTGGATTTGGAAAGGCAGCTTCCCCATTTCAAGCGCCGAGTTTGCAACAAGATCCAGGTGTCTTCCGCCCTGTATTGGCCCAACCCATAAAATGTCATCTCGCGTTTTGGTTTTAAAGAAAGCCTTTGCTCTGTGCAATGTTTCAGTCACGGTGCCTTCGGCTTGTTCTCTGGTTACTTTCCAGCCTGTTGGTATGTCAAGCATGGTGGCGATGTCGCTGCCGATGCCTTCTTGATAGGCAACGATGTCTTTTTGGCTAACGTCTACTTCTCCATAAACGAGGATTTGGTAGGCTCCTGAATCAGTCATTACTGCGCCGTCGAAGTCTAGAAATTTATGTAAGCCCTCGTTGACTGGTTTATCCTCATATCGTTTTTTGAGTATGTAAGCGTTAGTTATGACTGCTTCAAAACCAAACGTTTCCTTAAGCCTTCTAGGCGAAACAAGCTGAATGCTGGGGTTAATTACTGGGAATAATAGAGGCGTTTCCACTGTTCCACTTTTAGTTTCAAGTTTGCCTATTCTGCCAAGCAAGTCTTTTTCTTTTATTTCGAAACTCAACGCTGAAGCCTAAACAAGAATCGCTACTCGCTTATAAAAAACATTAGTTCACAAAGCCTCGGAAGGCAAGGCAACCAGAAGTAACTTTTCTATTGCATGTTTTTTGCTTACGTCGACTATGTTGTCTATGTCCGTGATGTTGAATATAACCCCTTTTTTATTTGCTTATGGATGCAAAATATGCTTTATCGGGGGAAATTGAAAAAGCTTATTTAGCAATTCACATGATAAACATCACTTCTCCATTTAAGGAGAATGAAAATCATGGGTTGGGACAGTGAATTTTTCACACATAGAAAAGATGTTTTTGGAAATCAAAAGGAACCAAGTGGAAGAATAGCGAAAGAGGAAAACAAATTTAGGCGTTGCTCAGGCTGCAATCAACCGATTGGAACTATATCAACCACGCTTTATGAAATCGATGAAAAGCATTACTGTTCAGAATGCTATTTTCGAACGATAGTTAATCAGGCTGTAGAAAGAGATCATTCTGACATAAAACGTGAAAAAGAAGCGCTAAAAAAGCCAGCAACATAATTGGCCAAAAAACGTTGGCTACCCACTCTTATTTTGCAACCATCCATTAACCCTAAAAAGGCACCTATCTTTACCGCGTGTGAGTGCTCACCCACACATTATTTTTGCTGCTGTCCTGGTAGAGGCTACATCGCCAATACAGCTAGCGTTTCAAATTAAAAGAAAAACAAAAAATTTAGGTTTTATGTTGTTGGTGGTGGAGGTCTTGCTCCAAGAACGACAGTTACCTGTATCTGCGAGGTTCCTCTAATAACAGTTATGACCAGATTGTCGCCTGGCAGAGTATTTTCTTCTAAGTAGCTTGCTAAACCATCGCCGTTTGTGATTGTTTGGTTATTGAGGGCAATTGCAATGTCGTTGACTTTTAATTTGCCATCTGAGGGTCCTCCGCTTACTACTGACTCAATTCTCCAGCCATAAGTAACGCTGGCGCCGGTCTGCTGGGCTAAGCTATAACTCATGTCCTCTCCTTCGACTCCTAAATAAGAGTGCCCATCGTATGAGCCGGTTGTTATCAAATCGTTTATTTCTCTTAGTATGGTGTCTGAAGGAATAGCAAAGCCTAATCCTTGTGAATTAGAAACTATTGCTGTTGTAATGCCAACAACGTTTCCCGCCGCGTTCAGCAGGGGTCCTCCTGAATTTCCAGGGTTTATAGGCGTGCTTGTTTGAATAATGTTAGCTATTGCATATCCTCCAGCCGTGTCTGGTTCTGTTATTGTTCTTCCTAGAGCGCTTACAACGCCTGTTGTTAAGGAACCTACCAGTCCATAGGGATTTCCAATAGCGATGACTGATTCGCCCACAGCTAATGTGGATGAACTTGCGATATCGAGCGGTTTAAATTCGGATGCAGATGCATTAACGGAAAGAACTGCTAAGTCAGAGTACGGGTCTGTTCCTAGAACTGTAGCTGAGTAGCCGTTTCCATCTGAGAAGGTGACACTTAAGTTTGTGGTGCCTAGAACAACATGGTAATTGGTTAATACAACGTTTCTGCCTGAAAAGGTGTAGACGACGCCTGACCCTTGCTGGATACCGCTGCTGATGTCGCCTTCTATTAAAACGATGGAGTTACGTACGTCTTCATATAAAGCGGTTAGTGACGTGCCATTCTGAAGAATAGTAATATTTTGGTAAGTGGCGTTTTGGAAGCCTCTGAGGTCAGAAACTTGACTTTCTAAACTTGTAACTTGACTGTTTAGGCTATTCGCTTGCCTGTAAGTGATGTAAAAACTCGCTAATGCTCCAACGAGTAACCCTGCCGCAAACAGAAGTATTAGAAGGCTAGCTAAAACTTTACTAGAACGCTTGGACGTCATCATTCCATTACGCCTTGAAAAGAGAGGTTGCAGTTTTAGAAGATAAAAGTTGCTATTTTCTGCGGTCAATAATCTCCATTGCTTCAGGTCCAGTGCCAATCAAAACAACCGGCACCCCTGTTTTGTCTTCAACTTCTTCTACGAAGTCTTTAGCGTCCTTGGATAGGTCACTGTATTGTTTGGCACCCCTGCAGTTTGGGAAAAGGCTGTCTATTTTTGTTATTGCCGCTTGTGTGGCACCGTTTATCCTGGCGGTTTTCTTTGCTAACTCGAAATCAAATGGTGCTGAGCGTCTGTCTCTACCTGTTCCGGCAGCGACTTCAAACCAGCCTCTTTTTTGCGCTTCCTCTTTTGTTATTTCTCCCGGTAACGGTCCGGCGCCAACTCTTGTTATGAATGACTTATAAACTATTAGAACGCCGTCAACTCTTGTTGGTCCGACTCCTGCTTCCGAGGCTATGGCTGATGCGCCTGTATCTCTTCCAGTCACGTATGGGTAGCCGCCGCTCAAGAACAGTGATAACATGAAGCCTTGTGTGCCTTCAAGAAGCACTTTTTTGCCCTCATCTAAGCCATCGTTGACTTCTCTCACTTGGTCAGTAAGGTACGGCTTCAACTCGGGGATGTCTTTGGCAAGTTTCGCTGTTCGTCGGACGCGTTCTTCAATTGCAGGTCCTACACCCCAACCTGTGGTTCCAATGCCTTTGTTGACGGCGCTTGCCTTGTCTTGGGCGCTGTGCTTTTCCTCAATTATTGAAGCGTTCAGATCTACGCCTATTCTGCCCTGCACTTTTGTGAGTTCTACTTCTTCAAAAAATTTCTGAACATGGATGTTTGCACCTGCTGCAATGAGCAGGCGTGTTTTAGGGTTTAAAAATGCAGCGGGAACCATGTGTAAAGCGTATTTTTTGCCTTCGTACCAGACGGTGTGTGCTGCGTTTACTGAGCCGGTTCTGACGCAGAAATCGAGTTTATCTTTGAGGGCTAAATAAGAGATTATTTTTCCTTTGCCTTCGTCTCCCCAGAAGGCACCGACAATTACCGTGCAAGGCATTTCAATTTCACTGTTGACAAGTCATCTCAAGAATTATTTAAAGATAGGGCAACTAAAGCGGCTTATTTTCACTTTTTCGTTTCTTTTCTTCGTTCATCAGTTGAGCTAAGGTGTAGGTAACATAGGCTGAAAAGCTATGAATGCCTTTTTTAATGGCGTATTCCTCTTTGACCTTAAGCCACTCGTTAAAAAAGTAATCGTAAACCTCAGCCTTTACCGTGATGCTTTTAAAGCCTTTCTTCGGCGTTTTGTTCCTCTCTTAAGCTAGTTAGCGAACGTGCATTTATATAAGGTTTCACAATATGGGGGACACCGTTAATTATATATTCAATCGTACTGTAAAGTACGGAAGAGGAGATTGGGAGTTCTGCCACGAAAAGGATACAAATGCATAACCGTCACCGACAAAGTTCACGAAGAAATCAGAAAAAGAGCCGAGGAAACCAACCGCACTATGAGAGAATACGTTGAATACTTACTTGCTAAGGACAAAGTTGCAAAAGAAGGAAAATAATTGTGCCCATTAAGGTCCTTCAATCTAACGACCGCGTTGCTGAAGTACAATTTATCTGTGATTGCTGTGGCAAATTAGTAAGAACCTGTGTAATAACAAGGGAAGAAGCTGAAGCTAAAAAAGACACAAAAATAACTTGCTGTCAATGCAAACATGCCCAAAACAACAAGAAATAAACTCTGATTTTTAAAAGAAGCTTAAGAACGCCTGTTTGCCGCTTCGTTATCGATTCTCTTTAAAAGCCTAAACACTCTTTTGCCCTTTATCGTTTTTTCTTTTTCTGTAATAGTGTTTCGTGAATCGCAGATATCGTCTAAAACTATCCCTTTTTCTTCATCCAATATAACAGGGTAAACTCGACAGCCTGAAGGCCTATCAGCGTAAACATTACATTGGCATTTCTTGGCGTCGTAAAAAACGCAGTAGCCTTCTCGGTTTTTGAGTTGTGCATAGCCTTGATTGTCATATTTTACGAAGTAGTTTTTGCTGAAGCCTTTCTTTTCTAAGCGCGTGATGTCTTTTTGTGAGAGCAGCATTTCTGTTTCTGTGCAACAGATGCCGCAGTTTGAGCAACGCATAAGCTTGAAGTGTTTTGACTTGTATTTTTGCTTTTATGCTTTTATGTTTTTTTTAGTAACATTTTAGGCGGCTCTTTGCAGCAAATTTGAGTTTAACAGTTCAGCCCAAGCAACGATTCTTAATGGTATGCGGGTGCTTCTACGGTTTCCATACGGAGTGTACTCGATGAGATTGTTTTTTCCTGAGCCCTTATGGATTCCGATTAATTGCACGTTTATTATCACGGCTCCATCTTTTAAGTGCAGGTTAACGTTTTTTCCAATGTACGATTTGGCGCTGTTAATGCTGAAGTTTTCCATTGCATTTTCACCACTCTTGTTCTTGGTCAGCTATTTTGCTCCAGCATTGTTGGCAGATAGGCAATTTTTCGCCTTTTATCTCAATGTATAGTTTGATGTTTTCGCTTTTACAGTCGTCTTTCCAAGGGTTTTTACAATGCTCCATGTATCTTACCTCTGAAATACCGCTTTAGCATTTAGCGCTTTTAAGGTGGTTGCAAAAACTACTGTTTGGAGCAGGGGAGGGGTGAGTGAAAGTAAAACTTTTAGCGCTTTCAAGGCCGCGCGATAGCAGAAATTAACACAAACCAATTGAATTAGCAACAAACTGGCACGCGGGTACTTAGCTAAGATAGATAATTTAATTATTAGAATGCACTATCTGGAACGGGCAGAAAGGTGGATGTTTGATGGCTACTGTTTTTGCTTATGGGAAAAAGATTTGCAGTTTGGCATTGACTTTCAATTCTCTTCTCAGCATTGTCTCGGTGTTGGGGGTTTTGGAGGGGTTCTATTCGGCAAGGTATTATTGGAAGCCTTATCCGCCATATCTTATTGATGGCTCCTTCTTTTGGTTTGCGGTTTTGGCTGCAATTTTTAACATTTATTTTGTCGTGAGAGTTGGTAGGGTGAAAACAGGGAGGTTGTGGTTTCATCATTATGTTTATGGGTTTATCATTTTTGTCTTAGCGTGTACTTTGCTTTTATTGTTTGGCTCCATTTCTTTTTTCGGTATATTTGTTGGGAACGGATATAGTCTTGCGGTTAATGCTGGGCGTTTCTTTGCTTTGGGTGGTTTAACTTTGTTCATAGACGATTTTGCTGATGTTTCGAAGAGATTGACTTTTGTTCTGAGGCTTGTTCGGTCGAAGGTTTATAGAGTTCGAGGAGTGATTCGCGTTGTTCAGGGTGTTTTAGGTTTTATGTCCTTCTACATTTTCTTGTGTGTTATCTTCTCGACTTCACTGCTACAGGGAAGTAACTCGATGGGTAATTTGGTTTTGGCTGGAACTTTGTTAGTGACGAGTCTCACTTCTCTGGGAAGTGTATGTATGAAAATGTGGTGACGCTCAGCGTTTGACAAATCATGAGTTTGTAGCGCGTAGCACGCGAACATGGTTGAGGTTTATGGATTGTTTTTTCGGAGGTTGCACTTGTGAGCATCTAATTGTTAGGTAAAGGAGTCAGTGACTATTCATTATAATCAAGGCAGTATGGCTTGTTTCACTGTCTTTTGGAATATCCTTGTATATTATTCTTTATTGGTCTGTTCTAGCGGGTTAAAGGTTTATTATTTGTGGCGTTATGGTTTGTTTTGTTATTTTTAGCAATCCAACCGATGGCTTAATCATGAAAGATGCTGGGTCAGTGGGGCTTCCAGGGTTAATGAAGAGATTTTTTTCTTCCCATTTTATTTTGGAAGCATGCGTATGCCCATAAACAAAAACGTTGAAACCATTCTCTTTAGCAATTTCCACCATCTTACCTGAACCTTGAAGAACGTTCGGATCATGCATTACGCCTATTTTCCAATCGAAAATTTTAAGTGAATTAAGCTCAGGTAAAGCGCCGCTGACTTCTTGGCCATCCATGTTGCCATGAACCGCTAAAACTGGGGCAATCTGCTCTAGTTCGTCAATTACTGATAATTCCACTAAGTCGCCAGCGTGTATAATGAAATCTGCGTCCTTTAAGACCTCGAACACTTTTTGGGGAATACACATGGCTCTTTTAGGGACATGCGTATCAGAGATTAACCCGATGATTTTAGCGGCTTCGAAACTTGCCGTCTCTCGATTAGTTATTGTTTGCATGCTGGTCATTTTGCGGTTGACACCAAAGTGGCGCTATCTTACTTGTTAGAATGGGTAAGTATAAAAATTTTGCATTCCGTGAGGTTTTGAGCGTTTTAATGTTTGAGAAAGCCCAAGTATGATATAATCAAAAAAGAGGTAAAGGGTAAATTGGGCTCTGTTAGCTCATGAACCTCTTCACGGTTTCATAGAGTATGCTTGTTCCGTAAACAAGGTTTTCTATAGTTATTCGCTCGTCGATGCCGTGCATTCGTTTATTTAATTGATCGTTTGGTTCATCTGGGATCATTGGTTGGAAACCATAGCATATGCTACCTTTTTCTCTAAAGAATCGTGAATCCGTTCCGCCAGTGGCTAGTGTTGGTGTTACTCCGCAGTTGGGTTCAAATTCTCTAAGAACGCTTGTGATGGTACTGTAAAGTGGTGTTTCTGTTGATGATTCTGAGCCGTCATGCACTTGAATAAACTCAAAAGTCAGCTTTTCTAAGCCCACATCTTTGAGCAAACCTTTGATTAAATCAATTGTTTTAGCCACATTTTGCCCAGGAAGTATTCTGCAGTCAAATATTACGTCGCATTCTGAAGGTATAATGTTCTCTTTGACACCGCCATGAATCATAGTTGGTGTAATAGTCATTTTAGTCCGCGGTCTAATTTCCTCAGCCAAAGCTCTGTCTTTTTTTGCTAACTCGTCTAATATTTGCTCGCTTTGCTTGGGATTGGCAAGTAAACGTGCAAATGGCTCGTTAAGCTCTGGATTATGCTTTGCAATTTCAGCAAGATACCTCTTAAGTGTGGGAATATACATGGTTTCCGGCTGGTAATTTCCAAGTTTATCGATGACTTTGTATATGCGCATAATAGCGTTATCAGCTGTGTTTGGAGTGGAACCGTGACCTGGGGTTCCTTTTGCTTTTATTTTAAGCCATAAAATTCCTTTTTCTGCCGTCTGCACTGTAAAGACGTTTCCTTTTTCTGTTGGAACAGCTAGTCCTCCGCCTTCATTAAGCACGTATGGGCACCAAATTTTTTCTCGGTAATTCTGCAGAAGGTAGCCTGCCCCTTCTTCACCCCCTTTTTCTTCATCCGCAGTAGCTGCCAAAACGACATCGCCTTTAAGCTTGACATTATTCTTCTTTAAAAGTTCCATGACTAGCACTTCACTGGCTGTCATGCTTTTCATGTCTATGGCTCCCCTACCATAAACGTAATCGTCCTTAATTGTGCCGGCAAACGGGTCAACGGTCCATTCGCTTGGGTTAGCTGCAACTACGTCCAGATGCGACAGTAAAAGCAGGCTAGGTTTTTCACCTGTTCCCTTAAGACGCGTGATTACGTTGCCTCTTCCAGGCGCTGACTCAATAATTTCAGTCTTGAAACCTTGGTTAGCTAAGTATTGTGCTACGTAAATGGCTGCTTGGGTTTCGTTTCCTGGAGGATTAGTTGTATCTATGCGTATTAACTCTCTAAGCAATTGAGTGACTTCTTGCTTTACCCCGTTTAAAATTTGAGGCGGCATTATTTTTCAAAGCTCCTGCATGTTGTCTAGGCGTTTTTTCTCTTAAGAGTATCGATTGCCATGTTACTGTTGCCCTGTTAAACTGGAACGATTTTTTGTTTATTCAACAACGATGTTTATATATGATGCCAAAATCGCTATTGAATGATGAAGTTGGTTGTAATGAAAGAACTGAAACCTATAGATTACAAAATACTGTTTGAATTAATGAAGGATTCTCACAGAAGCGATAGGCAACTAGCAAAATCCCTAGGTGTTTCCCAACCTACAGTGACCCGAAGAAGAGCTATGCTCGAAGAAAACTTCATAGAAGGATACACTGTTATACCAAAGTTTGGTCAAATCGGGTTTGAAATAGCAGCTTTCACGTTTTTGAAAAGCAAACTTAAGCTTAAAACAGGCGAAGAAAAAAATCAAGCTTTACAGAAAATGCGAGAATGGTACATGAAACAACCCAATGTGATTCTCGTTTTGGACGGGAGAGGGATGGGTTGGGATGCTGTCTGCATTTCGCTTCATGAAAACTTTTCAAATTTCGCTGAGTTCATAAGAGCGCATGATTCAGAACTATCTGAGTGGGTGGTTGAAAGCCAAACTTTCCATGCTGATTTGAAGGCTGGAATCGTAATCAAGCCATTACACCTTAAATATTTGACAACACCAAAATAAATCAACGCATAAAACTGCCTTACTTGAATCTGTAAGGCGGTTAACTGTTCTTTGCATTCTATTTCCTTTTTTTCCAAAATATTTGCCGAATGGGTGCTTTCTGCTGGAATAGAGTAAGCTTTTTGCTTGGGTATGTATTTAGCTCTCGTTTTTTGTTTTAGGGTATTTGTGTGTGCTCAGCCTACCTACCCGGTCTACTAGATGAGCCTAATAGGCTCCAAATATGATTCAACATAGATGTGCATAGAACGAAAACCGCGCACTTTGCATGCAGAACAGTGCTTTTCAACATAGAAAAATCTGTTTTTTGATGTAGAGGAAAAGCGGTAGAAAAGAAAAAACAAGAACTAAATATACACAATTTTTTTAATGATGCAATTCAGGAAATAGACAAAGATGGCGAATCAGCTTGACCTTTGGCGGCTCCAAAGTTTTGGGCTGCTTGGTGTTGGGCTTCATTAAGGTGGTGTAAGTAGTGTCGCGTTGTTGGGGTAGCCTTGCTTTCTTCTTTTAGCTTATGGCTCTACTTTGCTTTGCCAGCCTTCTTAGCGCAAGCATCACTGCAATACTTCTTCTTACTATCAAACGTAGTATAAACCTGCTTACAAACCGGACACTTCTTCTGCATCCAAATCGCCTCACAAACCCACTACATGCTACATATAACGACTAAAAGCTTTTCTTAAAAAACCTTCATTTTTATTCAGAAAACCAATAAAATCATCGAAAAAGACGAAAATGAGAAATTTTGGTAATTACTTAGCGACAACGCTTATCTACTTTTCCTTACCTTTGACAAGCGATTGCTTGAGCTTATATAATAATTGTAATCTCTCTAAATGGGGTAATAAATGACTTCCAATCCTTGTCAAATCTTTGTATCACATAGCACAAAAGATACTAAACTGATTGATCTAATTACGCTTGTCTTCAAAGGAAGGAGAATAACCCCTTATTTTGCTATACGTGAAATGGAGGGAAAGAATCCCGTTGAAAAAATCATTGAAGCAATTAGCAATTCTATGGGTCTTTTCATCATCATGACCCCCAACGTAGTACTTGATCAACACACAAGAGACTGGGTTGTATTTGAGATCGCTGTTGCCAAAACCAAGGGTATTCCTATCTATTGCTGGATGGACAACACCGTGTCAATGGACAAGCAGTTTCCGAGATTGATAGAAAACATTACAGACTATGACAAATTTGACCTAGCAAGTGATTCTGAATGCATTCGAACAGTAACTGCGATTCTTGAGAAAGCATTTGAGCTATCAGGTTTAACCGAAAAAATTAAAGAACCCTCGACAAAAGAACTAAAAGAAGGATTAATTGAAATGGATGAAGCTAAGAAGATTGCGACAGAGTTCGTAAACCAGGAAAAGAAACCCTCTTCGGTGACGGTAAATTCAATCGAACCAAAAGGCGATTTATGGCTAATAAAAGGTCGGCACTCGACTAGGACTGACCGTGGTTTTAGCTCACAAAATTGGAGCGTAGAAATAAAAGGAAAGAATATTGTCTCTTACACATTTGATAAAGGAAATTTTATGTATATTCTGTAGCAAGTGTGTCTGAAAATCAAAAGCGTAATAAACCAAGCGATAGCCTTTTGAATAGACTTAGTGCATATCAATATACTAAGTGGCTCTCAATGAACTTGGTGAATGAGGAAAAGAGTAGCATAAAGAAATACGTTTTCTTTATTTCTCATAGTACAAAGGACACAGGGTTGTACGTGCAGGACCTCTGCGAAATATTTGAAACATTACGCGTCCAAAATTTCTTTGCCGATAGGGATGCACCTTTGGGTAGTTTTCTTCCTGATCAAGTAAAGAACGCCATTGATAATAGTGAATTATTCCTTGTTATATTTACGCAGAATTCTAGAACCAGCCCTTGGGTTAATCAAGAAATAGGATATGCGCTTGGTAAAGGCGTACCAGTCATACCATTGAGAAAGGGGAACATAAGAATAAAAGGGCTTATTGAAACTGCCCGCTATGTTGAACTTAAACAGAATCCAATGGAAACCGTACAAGAGGTATTTTCAAAATTAAGTGCAATGTCGCTCAGTTCATCCGCACAAGCGATTATAATTACTGTTGTTGCTTCTTTGAAATTAAATGAAAAGTTCGGAAAAAAATACGAGGCTAAAAAATGACTTTTAAGGTTTTTATCTCTTCGAGTGTTTTAGACAGCACAGTTGCTAATGAATTGAAAAATAATCTTGAGCGATATGGCATTATATCAGTATTGTCTCCCAATAATGAGGCAATGAGCTTACCCTATGAACAATTTGTAAGAAACCAGATTCAGACTAGTGATTGTCTATTGGCAATAATGGGAAAAGGTGGTTCTCGGTTGGAGAACGTGAACTATGAATTAGGCATGGCTGTGGCACTAAATAAAATAGTGCTTCCGTTTGTTGAAAAGGGCTCCAACATACCTCAATTTTTAGCCCAAAAGGCATTTATCGTATTCGACAGAGATAATCCTAGGCTTAGTTACGAACGTACTGCGCAATACCTTAATCAGCTTAAAATTGAGAAAGAAAAGAGAGATTCTATTGGCGGTTTATTACTCCTAGGGCTCGGGATAATTCTTCTGGGAGCTTTAGCTTCTTCAGAATAAATTATAGTTAGCATCTTCTCCCTTTATCTGGTAAATGCTTCAAAAATTTGCGATGCGTTCGTTTTGTTTATATATTGGTATATTGACTATGGATGTGCAAAAAGAAGGAATATCTAAAGTCTGGGTTCCAAGTCTCCAAGAGGCGAATTCGCCGCAAGACAACTAAAAAAGAAAAAACATCAATATAATTTTAATAAGTGCTGCAATCAGTATTCTTTTGAGCGAAAAATATGGATTACGCCGTAATCGCTGACTCCTACGAAAAAATTGAAGCAACCACAAAACGCCTAGAAATGACAGATTTACTAGTTGACTTGTTAAAAAAAACGCCCAAAGACGTCATAGCAAGGGTTGTTTATTTAACGCAGGGCAAATTGTACCCAGACTTCATGGGCGTTGAGATGGGCATTGCCGAAAAACTAGCAATAAAAGCGCTAGCCCGAGCGTCTGGACAAAGCGAAAGTGTAATTCTACCTGAACTGCAAAAAAGCGGGGACATCGGCGAAACGGCAGAGAAACTTTTGGTTAAACGGAAACAATCCACCTTCTTTACTAGAACGCTTACGGTTGAGCACGTCTATGAGACGCTTGATAAAATGGCCAAAACCTCCGGCTCTGGCGCTGTAGACACCAAAATGGCGCTTCTCTCCAGTCTTTTAACTGATGCCTCGCCTAAAGAAGCAAAATGGATAATTCGCACCGTAACAAGCAACCTGCGGCTAGGCATTGCGGACATGACGGTTCTTGACGCGTTAGCAATAGCGTACGGCGGCGGAAAGGAAGCCCGAGAACTCGTTGAGCGCGCTTATAGCATTTCTTCTGACCTTGGCAGAGTTGCAAACGTAGTTGTAGAAAAGGGTTTGGATGGAATTAAAGAGTTTCAAGTTGTGGTTTTTGAACCCATAAGGCCCATGCTGGCAGAGCGGTTGGCTTCGCCTGAAGAGATTTTAGAGAAGTTCGGCGGCAAATGCGTAGCCGAATACAAGTATGATGGGGAACGGGTGCAGGCACACAAGAAAGACGGCAAAGTTGTGCTGTTTTCTAGGCGTTTAGAGAACATTTCTAGCCAGTATCCTGACGCGGTTGAATTAATCAAGGAAAAAATTGCTGCAAAAGAAGTGATTTTGGAAGCTGAATGTGTGGCGATGGATTTAGAAACAGGCGATATGCGCCCATTTCAAGAGTTAATGCATCGGAGACGCAAGTATGGCGTGGAAGCAGCCATAGAGCAGTATCCTATTTCGCTTTTCCCCTTTGACTTACTCTATGTTGACGGCAAAGACTTAACCCTTGAACCTCTTCCCCACAGACGCAAAGAGCTTGAAAAAATAGTTAAAAAAACTGACCGCGTAACACCAGCCATTCAAAAACTTGTCAACAATCCAAAGGCGCTTGAAGACTTCTTTGAGGAAGCAATAGCGGAAGGCTGCGAAGGCTTAATGTGCAAATCCGTCGCCAAAGACTCAGTTTACCAAGCGGGAAGCCGAGGGTGGCTTTGGATAAAATACAAGCGTGACTACAAAAGCGAGATGACTGACACCGTGGACCTAGTGGTGGTGGGCGCTTTTCATGGAAGAGGAAAACGGGCGGGAAGGTACGGTGCTTTGCTTTTAGCCACCTATAACGATGAAGGGGACACTTTTGAAACCGTCACCAAATGCGGCACAGGCTTCACAGACAAAGACCTTGCAACGCTTCATGAAACGCTTCAGAAGCATGTGATTCCCCGCAAGAATTCGCGTGTCCAGTCGATGTTGGAGGCGGACGTTTGGTTTGAACCCAGCTTGGTGCTTGAGATTTTAGGTGCTGAAATCACTTTAAGCCCCATTCACACATGCGCTATGGATTCAATACGCAAGGGAAGTGGTTTAGCGATTCGTTTTCCACGTTTCACAGGTAAATACCGAACCGACAAAAGCCCAGAAGACGCGACTACTTCAAAAGAGATAGTGGAGATGTATCGTGCCCAACTGAAGAAAATTAGCGAGTCTCCGCAGGCATAGAAAAGCTAAAACTGATAAGCATCAACCGCTAAAATACTCAGCGTGCGTGAATTACGTTGGCTCAAGACCAGGAAAAAATGAAATCACTCATCGCATTCAAAAAGCGAATGGAAGAGCAACTGGAAAAATTAACTGCTGAATCTAAAGAGGTTCAAGCTGCCTTGGATACGGTTAATGGTATCTTGCTTGATAAGGGCTTCAGGCGTGGAGACATTAAAGAAGCGCCTGAGGCTCCTGCGCCTAAAGAGGTTGTTTTGCCAAAACAAGAGCCTGAACCCCCAAAGGTTGTTGTTCAATATACGTCTGACACTTCAAAGCCTGTCGCCCAGCGTATGCCTGAACAGGAAACCGTTATACCATTGAAAACTATGACTGATGAGCCGTTGGCGCTGATTATTTTTGATAAACAGGGTATGCATGTGTTGCCTGATGAAAGCAAAAACTTCAGTGTTAACACGCCGCCTTTCAGTAATTTTCTTGTTGAAAAAATCTTCGCTAAAATGCAAGAGAAAGATAGTGAGCTAGTCAGGACAAAGCAGTTAACAGCGGATAAAATGTTCTCTTACAACATTGTCCGTGAGGGAGACTTGATAAGAGAAATAATAATTAGAAATGTGGATGATGAACGGCTCAAGGAGCTTAAGTCGAGCATCCGCTGGACTTTCGAGAAAATGTATGAAAAAATGAAAAGTGCCTAAGGCTACTCTGAATGTTTGTTTAGAGTGTCAGTTATCCTGTTTTTTGGGCATAAGCCCACAAGTCTTTCAGCTTCAGAACCGTTTTTGAAAATTATCATGGTTGGTATGCTGAAAACTTGGAAGCGCTCAGCCGTAGCAGGGTTCTCGTCAACGTCAAGTTTGCCAATTAAGGCTTTCCCACTGTACTCTTTCGCTAATTCCACTACCGTTGGAGCTAAAGCTCGGCATGGTCCACACCAATTAGCCCAGAAATCAACGAAAACTATCTTGTTTTTCTTGATTGTTTCCTCAAAATTGGAGTCTGTTACGTGAAAAGGTTCAGTGCTCATTTGTTCTTTTCTCCTCTTTTCTAATTTACTATTTTAGGATTTGCTTGATATAAACCGTTCGCGACCAACTTCCGTTTTATTTGCAGGGCTTCATCTTCTCCAGCAAAGCCTTGAATGCACCATAAGAATCCTTGGAGTCGGATATGCCAGCGGCAACTTTCTCGAAGGGGCACACGCCCGTCTTGTTTAAGTCAAGAACATTATCCACTAACTGCTTCCACTCAACGGCTACCTTGTTCTCTTCAAACACTGCTTTAGCTTTTTTGCTTAAAACTACCGCGTAAACCTCACGTATCCCAGCGTAAACGCACAGCAACCTAATGCTTTGCAAGCAACTCGATCCGCAACTGAAGCACCATTTAGCTGGGCGCCCAATTTGTCTATTGCACCTATAAAACCAGAAATTCTGTGAGAGTCGGTTTGGAACAGCATTTGGCCGTTTTTAGCTATGGCAAGCGTTAGCTGCTTATCATAGAGCTGTTTTTTTTTTGGCTATTTCGAGGTCTTGCATGATTGTTCACTAATTTCAACGCTGGGCTGCTAAAAACACTATTGGCTCTAAACTACTCAAGGGTAATGTTGAATAGTTGATTCTCAGGTAATTCGGCGAGTTCCCAAGCGAACGCTTCGTCTAGCTTGTCTTGTTTTTGCTTTTGTTCTAGTTGTTCACTGAAGTGTTTGGTAAGTGTTATTTTCACTGTCTTTGCGTCTTTTTGGCTTCTAAAGGTTGCCTGAATGGTTTTTGAGTTTTTGATTTTGAGTCTTTGGTTGCCGATTGTGCAGGTTGTGGAAACCTGTATGCCGTCTAGCAAGCAGGAAAACGGCGGATGCAACGGCACAGCAGCTTCTGCCGTCAGATGCGTGCATTCTGTGTCGGAAATGTTTAGGGCTTTTTTGGCTACAACACCCATCTTTAAGCCGATAACCAAGTATGGTCCTACGTGCCCGTGTAGTTTTCGGGCGAATTCTATGGTTGCTGCGAGTTCTTTTGGTTCAGGCATTTTCCTTCGCTGTCTATCTGGTGTCGGAGTTTATTGAATATTGCCCTGACTGGTTGAGCGGGAACTGCTTATCATATCGCTTGTACCGCCAGTACCCGTAGGCAACCAGCCAAGACAGAACGAAGATGAGAACTATTCCGAAACCTATCGATTCAAAATCCAGTCCGTTGAGCCAGCCCCAAAACCACCCGCTAAGGTTCAATTCAGTTGAAAGCACCTGCAAAAGCTCCACTGTACCTATCACCCACGCAACAAGCACCGACATGACCGTGATTGTCAAATTATAGTATATCTTCCGTATGGGGTTATAGAAAGCCCAACCGTAAGCTACCCTCATCGTAACACCATCTGAAGTATCTACCAGGACCATGCCGCACGTAAACATTAACGGAAGAATCAGAATATAATACAGAGGAATATGTGTGGAAACGCCTACTCCTATGCTTATAGCGATGAGGGCAACTTCGGTCGCGGTATCAAATCCTAAGCCAAAAAGTACACCAATTGGATAGATCTGCCAAGGTTCACTTACGATTTTGAAGAGCGGATGGAAAAACCTATTCATGAAACCACGTTTGTCAAGCAGATTGTCGAGCTCATCCTGATTTAACTTACCTTGCTTTAAACCCTGGAAGACTCGGTAGATTCCAAGCACGATGACAGCGTTAATTAAGCCTATAATCCAAAGAAAACCACCCGATACTAGGGTTCCGACTATTGCACCTGAACTTTCAAGAGCAGGAATATTAGCTGCAACAGCCCGCGTCGCCAAGACTAGACCCACTATAAGACCAACGACTATCGTGGAATGCCCAAGAGAAAACCACAATCCAACCGTAGAGGGACGCTTCCCCTGCTGAATCAATTTTCTCGTCGTATTATCGATAGCTGCTATGTGGTCAACGTCAACACCGTGACGCAACCCAAGAACGTAACATATTAGTCCGAGACCTGCAAGAACCACGGCGATTTCTCCAATAACAAATGATGCAATAAAACCAAACACGGTAACGGTTAGAATAGTGGCGAAAATTATAGCTACCTTGATTTTCTCGTTGCTTGACAGCCCGAACTCAGAGTTTTTTTCCGTCAATTTCACAAAGTCCTTCAGTAACACTTTTCTTCGAAATGGTGTTACTAAACGTATAAAAGCTTTTAGGTACAAAACACCCACATTCATCAGCGATGTCCATGTCAAAAGTCACCCGCATAGGCGTAACGTTCCCACCTGAACTCCTCAAAGAGTTCGACGAAATCATAAGCAAAATGGGCTACGAAAGCCGCAGCAAAGCCATACAAGACGCTGTAAGACTGTACGTTTCCGAGCGAAAATGGCTCAAAGAAGAAGATACGATCCAAACAGGCATTTTGCTGATGGTTTATGACCATGATGTGAAAGGACTTGAAAGTGAACTAACCGAAACGCAGCATGAACACTCCTCACTGATTACAGCAACCATGCATATTCACATTAGCCAACGAGACTGCTTAGAAGCCATAGCAGTTAAAGGTAAAGCCTCAGAACTACGCGAACTAAGCGACGAATTAACAACAAGAAGAGGAGTAAAAATCCTCAAAACAACAATAGTAACCGTTTAAACCTCAAACATCCTCTCAAGTGAAGCACGAGCCTTCTTCGCAACTGCCTCCGGAACCTTAACCACATTCTTCTCCTCTTTCAACGCAATATACAGGCGATCAAGCGTTGTCAACTTCATGTTTGGGCATATTGCATCTTCATACGCCAAGTAAAAGTTTTTCTCAGGGTTCTCTTTCCGCAGGCGGTGCAGAATACCTTCTTCAGTTCCAACTATGAAGTCTTTGGCGCTGGATTCTTTTGCGTAACGGCACATCTTTGAGGTGCTGCCAACGTAATCAGCTACTTTGCGCATTTCAGAGCTACATTCAGGATGAACCATAACAGTCGCGTCTGGATGCTGCATCTTTAGGACCATTACATCTTCAGGCTGGAAAAGCAGGTGCGTTGGGCAAAATCCCCATTCAGGAATCGGAATCAACGTTTTACCCGTTTTCTCAGAAACGTACTCGGCTAGATTACGGTCTGGACCAAACAGAATCGTGTCTGCGTCGAGAGATTTTATGACTTCCACAGCATTGGCGCTGGTGCAGCAAACGTCGCAGTTGGCTTTGCACACAGCCAAAGTGTTCACGTACAGCACTACTGGAGCCTTTGGGTATTGGGCTTTAGCACGTTTTATCTCATCAACCGTAAGCATCTGCGCCATTGGACAACGTGCGCCTAAACAGGGCAAAAGAACTTTCTTTTCTGGATTGAGAATCGCTGCTGATTCAGCCATGAAATCTACAGCTGAGAAAACAATCATTTCAGCATCTTTTTCCTCAACCGCTTTGCGGCTCAGTTCAATGCTGTCGCCGACGTAGTCAGCTATGTTCTGGATTTCTGGTCTTTGGTAATTATGAGCTAATATCACAGCTTTCTTTTCTTTCTTGAGCTTTAGGATTTTATCCGCTAACGCCATATTTCCGCCTAGTTCGCCTTAAAGTTGAAAAATAACAAGGACAGGTCAACAGATATATGCTTTTACCCTCAATACTTAAGCTTTCATCCTTAAAGATAAAGAAAATAATGTTGCCCAAGGCTTTGAGCTATAGGCTCTTTTTTGTTTATAGCCCCCCTATTTAATGGAAGATTGCTTCCTTCTTAGGGCTGTTGTCCGCTGTTGATTTTGGGCTAATTTCTTTATTAGTCAATTTGGAGTTGAGTTTTGGAGCTGCAAATTTCAGAGCCCAAGAAATATAGTAATAATTATTATGCAATCGTTAATTATGAAAAGACTAATCAATTATTCTTCCTAAACTTTAGCAGCCCGACAAGTTCATGTCTACTTGCCCACATAAGTCCTGACAGCACAATTGCGAATCCCAAATATTGAATACCCATTAGAAGGCTATATTTGCCAATTGGATTGGGGTTAAAAAGAGAATAACCCACATTTTTGCCCATCGCCACTCTGAACAGCAAAAAATCTGAGGGTGAAAATTGATGCACATAATACATGTTGTAAAATATTGACGCCGTCACTAAGCCCAGCCCGCCCAAAGCGACAAAAAAGAAGAGCAGCTTCTTTAGTTTTCCCCTTGATTTTAAAGAATTAAACAGTGAAAGGGCTTTGCTCACCAATGACGCTGCTAACAAACTAAAGAAAGGCAAGGACTGGTAATCATACTTAATAGCGTTAAGATAAGGCGAATTAAGATTAAGAACAGCCCCCAAAAAAGTGTTGACGCTTACAACAGATAATATGGTTGCCAAGCAAATCAAATCAAAAACAAGTAACTTTCGAAATTTTCTGTACATTAAGCAAACGAGCAAAGATAAGATTGCTGCATCTATGAAAAACCAGCCCAACCCATAATTTACAAGAAAATTGAAAACAAAAAAGAACGAAGGAACAACCCCGCTGGAATTACGGTTCACGAGATCGCTCTGATAAAAAACAGAAAGCAACCCTTGCCCTGAAATTACTTGATACCACAAAAAAGAAAATATTAGCACAGGTAAAAAAAACGCTCCAAACCAGCTAAATGTTTGTCTTAGCTTCTTCGGTCGATAATAAACATAGAACAACAGCAGTGGAATCAATATATAAACGGCAAATAACTTTGTCAGAAAAGCAGCGGCAAAAAGAGCCCCTGTCACCATAAAAAGCTTAAACGAACCTTTGCGAATAGCAATGATTCCTATAAATAGACAAAGCAGGCTCAAGAATAGGCACTGCACGTCAATGAAGAAGCTTCTTGAAAGGATAAGTTCCCATGGTGTCAAACCAAAAAGCACAGCTGCCACCAATCCTGTTGTCTTACTATACAAAACCTTGCCAATTTTGTATACCAAGACAGCGCATCCAAGCCCAAACAAAGTTACTAGGACTACACCCGTGTCGATTGATAAGCCGAAGGCTTTGAAGAACAGTGCTTCAATGTAAAAGCCTAATGGTGGCTGATTCATAATGTTGCCCCAACTTGACACATAAGGCATGCCCCACTTGATTACTCCAGTTGCAGCTTCGTATTCCCATTGCGTATCCCCGTTTTGGTAAGGACCTATTGAAGCAGAAATCAGCACAATCCCAAGTAGAATGCTTAACAAGGGGTAATTTTCACTAAGTAGTTTTTTTATGCTATGCTTGTCAAGCATGTATATACCCGTTTTATCCATTTCGTAAGATTCGGGTAATTGGAGCTTTGATTATCAGAATAGAAAAAACAACTGAAACTAGACTACCTGAAACCAAGCTTAATCCAAATAAATTAAAGAAAATCATTGCGATGGAATCAAAAAGTGGTGGATAGAATGCGCCATTAACAAACTGGCCATATAGTCCCCATTTTAAAAATGATGCACCATTCAGCTGGACAACCTCACCCCATTGCATCGGCACATTAGAAAGATTCAGCACGAGCAAAACGGCGTAGGATAACGCAAAAACCAAAAAAACTATTCGCCACTTGTTTAATCCTGCCTTAAACTGAATTAAACGCAATCTTGAACTTGATTTATCCATCTTTGAATTCTTCTAAAGAACATGTAGTGTTTCGTTAAACACCAGCAGTTGGTACAAGCATCATTGAAGCTGCCACTGAAAACATTAAGACCATAGCAATCGCAAAAGCTACAGTTTTACTTTTAGCAATTTGCATTTTTACTTTCTCTCCTGCTAAGTTTATATTTTATAACGTGTCCTGAATCTGGTTATAAAACGAATAAAACAAATTCAGAACAAAATTAGAGCAATCCCTGAATAGTGTTCGTTCAAATATCAAATTAAAATAGTGCAAAACCTGTAGCAGCGATTTATTCAGGCGCTTCTTCTTTTGACTTATCTTTTCCAAACGATTTTCTATTCATGTGCTTGCCAATTTAATCTAATGGTGTATCCAAAAAGCTTGATTGATAGGCAACTATGCTAAAACTGGAAAGTAAGATAAACTTAGAGAAGTTTTAATACTACATACATTAAGGTATAGTTTTTGAATGTACGTAGTCAAGTTTTCCAGAGTACATTAGAAGGCTTATTTGCTAGTTGCTTTCGGCTTTGATAGAAAGTTGTGGCAACTATCTTTCTGGCAATTACCCAGTCAGATAAACAAGTCAGAGGGAGGTGCAATGGGAACACATTCTCTCTGGCTTGTCTGACATAAAGATAAGTCTTAAATCGCATAGGGCAGAATAGAAAAATAGGGTGAAAGCATGAATGTAACTCGTTTGGTCGGAATGGCTTTAGCGGTGGTTGGACTAATAGTCTTGTTAACAGCGCGCTTGCTCGCTTACCAATTAGATTTGTATCTCGGCATAATTGTGATTGCGGTTGGTTTCGTTATTTATGCTGTAGATGTACTCAAAGTGCAACAATAAGCAAGAATAAGTCTTAAATCTGCATAGCGTAGAAATAGAGTTAGACGGGGAATAGAAGCTGTTATCCGACACAATCATTATTAGAAAATGTCCATGCGGAATAGTCTTTGAGACTTACGATGAAAATAAGCTCTTTCATAGTAACCCATGTAAAGCTCTTTACAATAAAAAACAATGGGGTATTTTCGTAGCTAATAGAAGAGAAGCTAATAAAAAGAAACTTGATGAAAAACAGAAACTTGGTGAGAAAAGAGCTTAGTATTTTAGCTAAGTTTACCGAGTACATTAGACCATAGTCCTTTAGAAGGTCTCGGTAAATTACTGCGACCATTCAGGGGTTAGAAACTTAGCGATATTTACAGAGCACATTAAGGCGCTATAATGGTCTCGGTAAGCTGGAAACTTAGAGAGATAAGTCTTAAATCTGAATAGCGTAGAATAAACCTTAATATGACAGAAGAAGAAAAGCGATTTAATCCTACTTTTGAAAATGGTGGTTATTGGGAGTATTACAAAGACATAGAACGACAATTTGACAGCTTCCTTGAATATGTTCCTTACTTAGATGGAAATGAACAAACGTATTCTTTCAAACTGCTTAATCTCTTCCTGAGTATAGGTAGTCACATTGATTCTGCTTTCAAAGAGATGGCGAGATATTCTGAATTTGTTGAGAAACCTTCTTGTGTAGAAATTCTAAAGAGAGCAGAGGAAAAGAGTGGAATTATCGTAAGTGGCATACGAGCTTTTGATGAGATATACGGATTATGCTCTAAGAAAGTTACGTTTAAAGGTCTACCAGAAAGAACAGTTCTTACACCTTTTAGCAGTAATATACCTGAATGGTGGGGTTACTATAATGACATAAAGCATAATGTAAGTAGTAATCTCAAAAAAGCGAATCTAAAGAATGTCAGAGATGCTCTCGCTGGTGCATTTCTGCTTAATGTCATTCATAAACCAGCTAAAAATAGATTATTTAAATATCGTTTGATTGAGCCAAAATATCAACAAGGCACATCCTTTACTCAGACATTCAATGACATGTTCGATGGTCAAGAGATTTATCCTCAACGGCAATACGGCATTAACTATAAAAATCCCTTCACAGTTGAGACTTCACTTTTTTCATACGATTATGAAGAATATTAAATGCTGGCTATTAGCAAGAAAACTATAAGTTAGCTATCATAGTAAAGAAAGACGTTAGACCTACTCAGTAAAAGATTTATTCTAAGAAGCTATGATTAGAAAAGGAAAAAGGGCTAACATTGATGACAAGTCACCTTAGTAATGGAATTAAATTTCAATATCAAATCTCTTGTCATGCTAAAATGCGTCAGTACCTTTGTTTGTCAGAGTGCTTAACATATGCCCTACAATGAATTAAGGAAAGATTACTTACTGGACCGCTGGGTCGTTATTGCGACAGAACGAAGCCGAAGACCCACCGATTTTGCCAAACAAAAAACTGAAACTGCCCAAAGCGGGATTTGTCCGATGTGTGTTGGCAACGAGAACATGACGCCGCCAGCCTTAATGCTATACTTGAAAGAGAATGGCGAAATAAAAAAGGCTAAAGACCCGCTGGTTGGCGAACGCCCAAAAAACTGGCTTGTCCGTTGCATCCCAAACCTTTACCCAGCGTTCAGTCCACCCAAACAACCAGAAGATGAAGCCGAAATCTTAAAGAACGAATGTTTTGGCTACGCGGTTGGACATCATGAGATTATAATTGAATCTCCAAATCATGATGAGGACCCAGCTGACGCCCAACTGCCCCAGTTGGAACGGGTCATCCATGCGTACATTGATAGGCTCAGAGAGTTAAGCGCAAAACCATACGTCAAATCTGTCTCAATTTTTAGGAACTATGGGCAGCTAGCAGGTGCGTCGCTTTCTCATGCGCATAGTCAAGTAATCGCGACACCAATCATTCCTGTAATAATCCAAGAAGAGATGGATGCAAGTAAAGCATTCTACGGCGAACACGGCAAGTGCGTTTTCTGTGACATAATCGAGCAAGAATCAAAAGGTCCAAGGCTTATTTGCGAAGATTCAGATTTTATTGGCTTCGCTCCTTACGCAAGCATAAACCCAATGGAGTTCTGGATTATGCCTAGAAAACATGCCGTCAACATCCTTGACTTGGATGATGCTGAAGTGTCAGCGTTCGCTAAAACTCTCAAAGCAAGCCTCAAAGGCTTAAAGGATTTAGTGAATGATCCACCGTACAATTACGGTTTTCACTTAGCCATAAACCAAGAGGCACAAGACTATTACCATTGGCACTTGGAAGTCTACCCTAAACTGTCAATTTGGGCAGGCTTCGAGTTAAGCACAGGAACATACATAAACACAATCACGCCAGAAACCGCCGCTGAAAGCCTCAGAAAAGCAATAAAACCCTAGTTTTTTGCCGCGTTTCGTCTAAATTTTGGAAATGAATGCTGAGACTCTTTCTGATGCGTCTGTTGAGACGTCTTCCTCAACGAAGCGTGAAACTGCTTGAGCTGCATAATGGTTGGGCGAAGCGAAACCATCTCTGATCTTCTTAAGGGCTATATCTGTAACTTGAGGTTTAACGTTATTGCCTAGCGTTTCGACCAGTTGCTTGAAGAAAGAGGCAGCTTTGTAAGGATCTCCCCCATGGAAACCAGCCACCGCGTATATGTCGTAGCTATCCTTCGCCAACTTTCGTGGACGGCCCAATGCAAGACCTTTCATCGTTAATGTTCCAACGATATCAGAGGTCTTAATGTTGGCAACGCCCTCTCCGCCCGCAGGCAAAACCCCTCTGACCGTTTCCAGATAGTTATAGGTAAATACTATGCTGCAACCAGGAATGAAAACCGCCTGTAATCCTTCTTGAACTTCTATCAGGTCTTCCAATTGACTTCTTGCTTCTGGCTCTGTAAGAAAATCAAGATCAATATGAAAGGGTGCTCCGTTAAGAGATATAAGTTCACGTCGTAACCGGAAAGGGTTTTTCGTGGGTTCATAACCAAGACTCAGCACGATATCCCGAATCGACTCGTATCGAGCCATAATGGAAGGACGCAGAACCAAGTCTATATCAATAGAGCCACAATGCTCAAAATAACCTTGACTTAAGAAATAGGGTGTCCATCCACCTACTAAAACTGCGTCATCCTTGTAAAGTCCCAGTGCTAGAGCCAGCTCAACGAGCGCACCCTTAGAAACTTCAGTCTGGTTCCTATCATACAAGCATAGTCACCTGTAAGTATTTGAGGTTGGAACATTATTACTTTCTGAACTGTTTTTATAGTTTAGGTTTTGTTTCGTCATTAGCGAAACTATATAAATGAGAGCGAAACTACTTTTCTCACATGAGAAAAACACAGAACATTTTTTCACCTAAAGCCTCCCGCGTATTACGAGTTCTCCTTATTGATCCTTTCAAAGGCTGGACCATCGAGGACTTATCAAAAGAGGCAAAGGTTTCTCTGGGTTTTACTCACGCCACTGTCATGTCGCTAATCGATCAAGGGCATGTTGATAGAAATGAGCGATACAGGCTAATTGTGTCAGATCCGGTGAAACTTTTGCAAAGGTGGGCTGCATTTAACAACTATACTTCTATGAACACTTTCTTGAATTATCATACTTTTGAGAGAGATATTGAAGTTTTCACTTCAAAGATGCAGAGGTTAAGCAGCGCAGAATATGCTCTCACTGCCTTAGCTGGTGCTAATCTTATTGCGCCATATGTGAGACCGACGACTATCCACTTCTACATCAAAGAAAGGGACAAAGCTGTGAATATAGCTAACCAGTTGGACTTGAGACCAACTGAAAAAGGAGGAAATGTATCAATGGTTTTGCCATATGATGAAGGAGTTTTTTACGGCTTTACTGAAGTAGGTCAAGTTATCGTCGTTAGTAAAGTGCAGCTGTACGTGGACCTCTTTAACTATCCAGCTCGAGGAGAAGAAGCTGCTGACGCCCTGCTTGAAAAACTTGAGAAGGAGTGGAGTTCTCGGCAGAGTCAAAAACACACGCTTTAAACTTTCGCTCTATTTTAAATAATTTCGCTTATAGCGAAACTGATAGGCCTCAATCCTAACTGCCTTTACCTCATGTAATTTACTAATGGTGTAAGCATAATCATTTACTTCAAAAAAGCCACTTTAAAATTATTTTCTTCAGCGTTGATCTGACCTTATTTAAACTATAAACAGGTTAATTGCGCGAAAATGTGCATGAATAAACATGTTTTTATGTTGGAAGTGCGCAGCTTCTGTCTACGCTCAATAAGTGTATATACAAACGTATCTAAAAATCGTATATATTTTGACCTCTTAGGGGTAGGCGGTAGCAGGCACATGTTTGGCTTTGACCGATAGGGATAACCCTAATATTTGTGACAAAATCCGGCCACAAAAATGCTTAGAAAAAAGCCAAAAACTAAGTAGACTGAAATCTTGGTTTGACCATCAGTACGTCTTCTATGTAGGCTCGCAGGGGCTCGGCAACGCTCCATGCTTGCGAGATGCAACCCCTCGGCGTGTTTGGTGAGTCACAGTCGTATATTTCGCTTAATGTGCCTAATCCTGCTTGGTTGATTCCGCTGCTGAATAAGGGTAAAACAAGATTTTTCATTGCATACTCGCGTGACTGGGTGCTGTAGCTGTTAATTTTCAAATATGCCGTTATGAATGGCCCCAGTAGCCAAGGCCAAATTGTCCCGTTATGGTAAGAGGTGTCTCTGCTTAGACTATCGCCAAAGCATTTACCGACAAACTTTGGGTCACTTAACGCTAAAGTACGCAAGCCATAAGGTGTTACCAGCTCACGATTCACCAAGTTGACAACTTGCGCGCTCTTGTCTTTATCCAGCATGATAAAATCCAGTGAGACAGCGAAAATCTGGTTGGGACGAAGCGATGCATCAGCGCCATTAGCATCCAGAACGTCAAAGAGGCAACCTGCGTTGGTGCTCCAGAATTTTTCGTTAAAGCTTTTGCTGGTTTTATCTGCCATCACAGCGTATTTTTCAGCCAAAGCTTTCTCACCGAAGTTGTTGGCCAGCAACTGCATGATTCGCAGTGTATTGTACCATAAAGCTTGGATTTCCACTGCTTTTCCAACTCTTGGCGTAATCTCTTTGCCGCCTACTGCTGCATCCATCCACGTTAGCCTTGAACCGTGCATTAGTAGGCCGTCGTAATCTAAACGAATACCAGATAAAGTGCCCCGCTCATGATAATCAATTATTGCCTGGAGATTTTCCCAAAGCTTTTCTTGAACAAACGCGGAGTCCCCAGTGTATTTTAGGTATTGAAGCACAGCGTTAACATACCAAAGTGTGGCGTCAACAGTGTTGTAGGCGGGCTCACCCGACTTATCGGCTACAAAATTTGGAATAAGCCCATTTCGGCTGTATTGAATGTAATTTTGAAGTATTTCCTTTGCATCGCTAAATCTGCCAGTAACCAGCATAAGGCCAGGCAATGAAATGAACGTGTCTCTGCCCCAAGGTTCAAACCAGTGGTACCCTGCAATGACGGCTTTCCTGCCAGCGGTATTCTCCACTATGAAGGAGTCTGCGGCTAAAAGAATCCAGTTTAGCCAATCGCTCATTGGAACCTCAGGGTGTAAACCATAAAATTTTTCCAGCAGATTGCTTTGCTGTGTTAATTCTCGATTGAAAGAAGCATTAACTTCATCAATCTTGTTGCCGACAGAATCCAAAACTTCTCTTGCTACTTGGCTTTCATGATTTACGGCAAAGCTTACCGCAAACTCTTTTTCGTCTTTAGCTGGAACTTGAACTTCAAAATATCCGGGTTGGAAACAATCGTCACTGCTGGCTTCGCCTCTTGAAGCTTCCATGCGATAGAATAAGCGTTCTATCCAGTCGATTTTCTCCTTGAACTCTCCATCAGTTGAGCGGCACAAGATTGTGGCTTCTGGATACTGGAAAACTGTTTCTAACTCTTTGCCGATGCTTTTTTGTGTGAAGCCAAAAGGGTTTTTCAATCTATCCTTGACCGTGTGAAAATATCTGCACGTTAAAATTGGGTAGATTTTAAGTTTAGCCTCGAAATTGTTCTTGTTAGAAACCCTATAGATTACTGAGACAGCGTTCTTGTTTTCAGGCATAAAAACCGTTTTATTAACCTCAACGCTGCTAAAACCGTACATGTACGTGGGAAAAGGCGCTACTGAAAATGCCTTTAGGAACTTGTACCCCTGTGGGTAAATCACATCCTGAAACTCGTTAGTACCCAACCGGTAAACATCATTACCCACCAAAACATCCTCGTCAAGCTTTGAGACGCACACTGTGCGGTCGCCGGGCGGATGCAACGCGGCAACCAATAAACCATGATACTTCCTTGTGTTAATGCCTAAAACAGTGCTTGATGCGTAACCGCCCAGCCCATTGGTTATGAGCCATTCCTTCCGCATAACCTCGCCAAAACGAGAAAGAGTTTCTTGAGTGAAGACTATGGCGGGCAGTTTCATTTTTACGGCATCAGCTTTGCAATGTTCTTGTCGCGTGGAGCACAGAAATAATTAGCTACTGGAACACATTTTGTTCTGAACAAAAGCAGATGAGGCTTCGTCAACTTGTACTCAGTAAGGGTTTCAGCATACCCCATGCCTTTAGCGAAAACCAGTTCTGCAGCATCGTAAATTTTCAAGAATTCAGGTGAAACTTCCTTTTTCTGCAAGCCAACCGCGTCGGTTCCCGTGGTTAATATGTCGTCGGCTATTTTATCCATGCCTGAGAATAACACATCGTCTAAAGTGGCGTCGTTAATAACGGGTCCTCCTTTAACGACATATGTTACTTTTAAGCCCATGTTTTTTAACTGTTCAACGAGTAACATGTCAAAAACGATTTCTCCAGCGTTATCCGCTAAGTAGAGAACACTGTCTGCTTTCTTTGCTAACTCATATGCTTTGTCAATATCATCAATAACTAAATCTTTAGATGCTTTCCTAAAACAACCCGACAAATTGTTCAAGTTGAACTTGTGGCCTGGAATATCAAACTCCATAATATTTCCCACAATAGCGCATAAGCATGCTTTCTTGAAGCGTTCCTGCTGATTATTACCCTCTTCCACAAGCTTTTTTGCACGCGGCAGCATTTTCAACGCTTTTTCGTTAGCCGCCTTCTTGGTTCGAAGGTATGGATCATTGTTGCTTGTTAACTGTTTAATTATGCGGTCTCTTTTGGTGCCTAAATCAGCGGCCACCGACGTTGGTTTGAATTCTCGATTTAACAGTTTAACAACTTCAGCGAGGCATCTGAAACGTAGGGCAGGGTTTGTTGTGGCTTGGTAGATTTGCGTCGTTGCCCGTGCAAGCAGGCAAGATTCACATTCAGCTTCAACTTTCAACGTTACTCACACAGTTATTGTTTTGTTGCGTCGGCAAATGCACGTAGGATACTATATGGGTCTTTCGCTTTTACTATGCCGCTTGCAACAAGCACGCCATTTGTTCCCAGTTTTAAAGCTACTGAGACGTCTTCGCTTTGACTTATTCCTGCACCGCACAGAATAGTAATATTTTGGTTAATTTGGTGAACAAGATTAACCGTGTTAGTAACTACTTGCGGCTGCGCTTTAGAAACTGCGATTCCCGTGCCAATAAGCTCAGGTGGCTCAATGGAAACAATATCTGGCCGTATTGCAGCCGCGGCAGCGCTTACAGTGGGATTATTAGCGCATACACAAGAAATTAGTCCTTTTTCACGAGCCAACGTGATAATTGCATCGATGTCTGAGAGTTTCAGTTGCCTCTCCGAATGATTAATTAAAGTTCCAACCGCGCCTGCTTCCTTAACGGACTCCGCAAGAACATGACCCGTACTGTTGCCAGGCTTAATGGGGTCAATGTGCTGAGCGAACACAGGAATCTCAACCGTGTCTGCAACCCTTGCAATGTCAGCAAACTGCGGCGCCACCACAATAGAGGCGCCTGTTTCTTTGGATACTTTTTCAGCGTTCTTTGCAAGTTCAACGGCTTTTTGCCCTGTTGCCTCCAAATAAGTCTTAAAATTTACAATAATTATGGGCGTTTTTAGTTTCAAGTGGTTTGCCTCGCTTTAAAGGTACCGTATTTTGTTAATATCGTTTGCCTTTCAAAAAATACAGTAAGATTATTTTAAGTTAAAATTTGTTATGAGACGGATGCTTTAACTTGCAAGGCAGCCCTTTTAGTAGCATTTTCCATTAACATGCCTATAAGCTGCCCGTTTTTAACCATGACAGCTCGCTTCATGCCCTTTTCCTCCATAAGCTTCATGGCTGTAATCATGGATTCGTTTGCTTGAAGAATTATAAGCGGCGTGTAGTTGAGGTCTTTTGCTAGAGTTTTCTTAGGGTCCTTGTGTTCTTCAACTATTTCCTTCAAAAGGTCTCTGTCGTTTATTACCCCAACGGGCTTATGATTTTCAGTTATGAGAATTGAAGTGACGTTGTTTTGTAACATTTTATCGACAAGTTTAGCAACTGCGTCAGTTGTTGAGACCTCAACTGTGGGAAGTTTAGTGCCTGCTTGATTGCTGATTTCCGAGATGTCTATTCCTCGCTTCCAAATATCACTAAGCATTTCACTTACCCTTTCTATTTGGCTGGGGTCGCTGGAGTAGAAGGTGTCAGCCAAGTAAAAGGCAGATTCGGTTCCTACATCGCTTAGCGGCGGCATCTTAAACATGAACAAGTGCTTGTTATCAACCAACATCATTGTTAGGTAGCTGATTGGCACGTGCTTGATTTCATAATGGGTTGAAAGTCGCTGTGCTGGTTCAAGATTATCTAAGTCTATGGATGCCATTAATTGAACTTTCAAGCCTTTTTTGAAGTAATTTATTAACGGGTCATTTTCAGATAGGCGGTTAATGCTTTGTGATGTTGTGATTATTACAATGTCTTTTTTTGCTGATTCAAGAACCTTAGTTACCTTGGACCAGGCTTCTTCAGGGTCTTTTATGACGAGCGTTTCGCCTATCGGTATTCCGCTCTTCAGCTCGTCTATGCGTCTTGAAGCATCAACTCCGCTTTGCCACATTTGGACAAAAAAAGCTTTCAAAACTGAAATGAACATTTTGTCATTTATCCATAAGCCTTCATCTTCCAAATTAAGCACGGAGGCTTCATTGCCAAAAGGCGCATACAAGATGGCTTCTTCTTCATCTTTAATCAAAAAGCGCGGGAAAAATTTGGAACTCATGTTCACATGACGAAGTTTAATGTTTAACTTTTCTTCCGAAATATTCCTATCTATCCGCTCTACAACCTTGAAGTTTTCATGGGAAATCTCGGTTATTATTTGAAATAGTATGTTTCGCTCTTGGGAAGAGATAAAAGCTGTATCAAAAACACCAGCAATATCTTCTTGAATTAAACCTAAAGCGGTTGTTAAAACTATAACTTCAGCATTCGACTCCTCAATCATAGATAACATTTTAGCATGAATCTTCTTCTTACCCGTGATAATAGAGAATTTAGCTACAGGATACTCTGATTCTGGAGCGCTAATTGATTCCCAAGCCGTTAGAAGAGTCTGTTTCTGGTCTGTTAGGTTGGTAACCTCGTTCTTTTTAGCACTAATAAATGAGTCAACTAGGGCTTCAAAAGGAACAATGGTAAAACGCGTGGGCCTTTCCAAGGTTGCTTCAATAAAGCCTTTCTCCTGCAGCTTCTTGAATGTACGGTATGCTTGAACACGCTCCATTTTAAGCCTTTTAGCCACAAAGCTAGTTGATTGGACACCGCTTTTGGCAAGGAACATGTAAACTTGAATTTCCCTCTTCGACAACCCAAGAATCTGCAAAAACTTTGTTACGTCCTTTTCGCTCATCAAGCAACGCCGTTTAAAACCCGCTGTTCTTAAGTTAAAAATGTAACTCGACATTTATATAACTAGTGCTTAATTGTAGACTTTTTGCCGAAACGTTTGACTACAACTAAAGACATCTTTATGCTTAAAATATGGTTAAGCAAGCTTCTGTTGCAGCGTGCCTTTCTCATTTTTTGCTCTTTTCGCCGGCTTCCATGATTTTCTAACAAAACTCGGATATTCATCATTTTTTTCCAGCAGTTGCCTCAGGAAACTCATGGTTTTCCCGTCAGTTAAGTATCCGCTGCCAAAGTCGCCGTATTCAACTCTTAAACTTGCAATTTCTCTGTCACGCTCTACTTTAGCTATGATAGATGCAGCTGAAACAACTGGAAAAATCTTGTCTGCCTTATGTTTAGAGATAATTCTGGTTTTGTTTTTTAGGCATTCTCTGATGTGGTTTCCAAAGCGGTGCTCAACTGTGTCTGCTGCGTCAACGTAGGCTTCGTCTGGTTTTAATGCTTCAATTATCTGCGCCATTGTCTGTGCTTCAAGCCTGTTTAGTTTATGCAGTCTTCTGGCGCTTTCAACTGCTTTGTCAATTTGGTATGGAAGCACCTTTATCGTCTGGTATTTTTCGGTTAAGCGGATGATTTCAGGGTACAATGCTTCACGCTTCTTAGGCGTTAGGAGCTTTGAATCTTTAACTCCTAATTCGCTTAAAAGGGGCAAATTCTCAGCTTTCAACATGACGCCAGCGACTACTAAGGGACCAATAACGCATCCACGCCCAGCTTCGTCAACACCAGCAACCAACATTCTTCGTTTTCAACCTTAAACTATCAATGGCGTTAGTAAACTAAGTTATATTGCTTTTCCAAAAACTGCTTCTACGAAGAAAAAGCAGCTATATTGCAGTAAGAAGGTGCTTCAGGAATGTGAGGGTATTCCAATTTTGCTTGCGAATTTTTCTAGTAAAATCGAGGGGGGAGAGGGCATACTGTTTGCTTAGCAGTTTCATTAGCTAAAAGAAGGTATCGCTGCTCGTAAATCAGGTTCGCTGGGCTAATATCATGGCGTGTGCCTTGTCGAAAGGCTCCAAATTCACAACTTCTTTAACATCAAAGCCCCGTTTGCGCAAAACATTTGCTTCCTGCCGATATACCGCGTCTGGGTCCATCGTCACATCGATGCTTTGCGCTTTCACAGCCAACATCACCCAGCCAGACGGCTTAAGAAACATGTCTGCGTTGGCAGCTAACAGTTTAGCCTGTTCCGGCTGCGCCACATCACAGTAAATTGTGTCTACTTTGCCAGAGATGAACATGGCGTATTTTTCTGGCATACGCGCGTCCTCGAGAAGCGGTGAAATATTAGGGCGGTAAGCGGCAACATTGTTAACTAAATCTCTAATTGACCGCTGAGCAAATTCGACGCAGTAAACATACCCGCTCTCGCCGACGATGTCTGAAACATGGCTGGGTGTGGTTCCGGAAGCAGCGCCCAAATAAAGCACTTTGAAGCCAGGTTCTATGGGCACGTTTTGCACGCCTTTAAGAATAGCGGCTGCCAACTTGCTTCTGAAAGCGTCCCAAATGCGGTACTCAACACCTTTAAACTTAACGAGGCGTTCGCCGTAAACGTTTAAGCCAGGCGTTAGGTTGCGTGTGGCTAACCGTTGTGCTCCGTCTTCAAGAGTGGCTTGGTAGATTTCCTTGAATTTTAGGTGCGGTTTAACCTTGAGGTGCACGCCTGTCTCTTCTCCGATTCTGACCGCCGCCGTAACGTCTTCTGCCTCGGTCGCGTTCCCTGGATGGTTGATCTCGTCTTTCTGGTCTTTGTTCTCTGCGTTCAAATGATGGTCTCGGCTTAGGTTCTTTAGGTGGCGGCGGCTCCTTGTACTTCTCGTGGATTTCTTCCAGTCGCTTGTTTATGTCCGCTTTTAACCTATCTCCGATAAAATGACCCCCAAAAGCGTCAGCTCTAGCGGCGATGGCTAGTTTCCCAGCGATTACCCTTGCGATTTTTCCTCTCTGCCACCTCTTAGCATCATGTAACAATGTATGCTGGAAGATTAAGCCGTGCTTTGGCGGTCTTGCGCCAGTTTTCAAGGAGCGAAACAGCGCTTTTTCTGCACCTAAAACTTGAATAGTGCTTGCTGGTCTCATAGCCAAGGTTCGCAGGCTGCCAGCGATAGCTATTAAACGTGCACCGAGAAGTGCACCTGCAACTGCACGTACGTTAGGCGCCACTTCCTCCATGGTTCTATCAATGTAGTTCTCCATGTTTTTGCGCAGTTCATAAAATTCAAGCACGTTTTTAGCTAAGGCTTGTATCTGCTCTAAATCACGTTCAGCGATGTCTGCGCCCATGGATGATTCAGCAGCTTTAGCAACTAATCCTGCTCGCTCTTTAGGAATATTTTCCTTCTCCAAGGCTTCGGCTGTGTAGCTTTCTCTGTCGCCTAAGTTCACGACTAGCCGAGAATAAGTTTCATGCTTTTCGATTAAGCGGTCAAGCTCCGGGAAGTAAACGCCGTACCATTCTCTAAGTCTGCCCATGAATAGGTTGACTGTTCGATCTAAATCATCCAGCGTCTGAATGCCCTGAGCGATGATTAGGTCTCTTTTTTCGGAGGCACCTTTAATTCTTAACTTAGCAAGTTCCAAGCTGACGTTGCGGTTCCAAAGGCTTAGGTCTTGTTCATCTTTTACAAAGCCTGATTCAACTGCAACTTCATTCATGCGTGAACGGAGAACTTCAGCTTCGGCAGGTTTTGCCACTTCCACGGTAACATTCATTTTGCGTTGAACTTCTTCTGCCAAGTTGGCGTTTTCAAAAACAAAAGTGTCGTAACCTACGTTTTTTTGAAGGGAAATTAATGAGAAAACTTCATCGGGCATTTTTCCGGCTTCAGCTTTAAGTAAGCTTCTTGCTGCTGCCTGAGGTTTTTTTGGAAACAGAACCTTCTCAACTAAACTGTTTTTGTCGTCGAAAGCTGCTACTCCGTACGGAAACTGAATTATGAATGCTTTCATGTTTCTGAGCCCCAATAAACTAACTATTGTCAATACTTTAACTTAATAAACAGTTTCTTTGCCTTAAATTGAAAGAACCGTATTTTTCCATGTTATCGGTCTCTTTAAGCCCTGCCCTAAATGCCAAATCCACTTCTGCGTCCCATATTTGAATAGAACTTCCGTATAGCCAAAACAGGCTCACAAGCCACCGCTTGAACGCCCTCCCGCAACAGGGAAAATGGGATAAAATTAAAGACACTATGTTTTTATTTGATGGAAACATAAAATAATTGCGGGCTTAAGCAAAATAGGTTAACTTAGACGCAAACAAAAAATTTCAGGAAAGAGAGAGGGGAATCATTCGCCTACGTCTAAGTTAACCATCGCCTCACGCTTTTAGGCTAATCCTTTCTGCGTGATTGTAACCATAAGTGTGTCTTGAATAATAAATAATGATGTGACTGTACCTTCACAATAACAAGGTTTTGAGTTATCGACTTTTTTATTTTGATTATTTAGCAAGCCTATGAAAAGATGGGCGATTTCTCAGGGGTCTCATGTTTCAAATATGACTAAATACCCTTTGTCCTTATCCTCTTTTATCGTTAAGTTGTGCTTTTGAAGAATTGGGTCAATTAAGCCGCGGTCACAATTGCCCTTAAACTTTAGTTCATAACTGTTAGGCGTTCTTTCCTCAATGGATACCCAGCTTGTTTGAATCAAATTGTTAGCTACTAACTCTTTCAGTAAAGCTACAGCTTGTTCCCTAAGCATACGTTCCCCCGACTTCCCAGAAGTTTTAAGCTATATAACCCTTTTTCAAAACCAATACCCCAAATAGAAAAAAGGATTTAGTGCAAATTTGCAGAATTTCGATAGAGCAAAAAGGTGGTTAAGCGGATTTAGCCAAGCGCTAACATTTACAAGGCGCAAAAACAGCAGCAAACGCCTTATCCTATATTAGCAGCCAGACCCGCCCAACAACAGGGCTCTTAGCTGATTCCTTCTTCTTTCTCGTTATCTGGTTAGGATTCTAAAGAATATAAAACAATGTTGTCACAATTTGAAGCAACAAAGCGATAAATTACTGTGTTTTTTTGCGTTATTCCTCTTTGTGCTCACTATAAACGGCATAATTTATGGAGAAGAAAAGGATATTAATAAGAAATATCGCCGAAAGTGAAGTTTAACAGTAAAAAAGAAAAATGAATTGGTCATCTATCGCCAAATAGCTAAAATGACTTAGAATACTTGAATGTCGTGCCACACATATCACATGTGTAAATCGCTACATAGAAAACAGAGTTCTCTAATTTTTTATCAGGTTTAGCAAGCTCTTTTCCGCATTTTGGACAGTTAACATTGAAGCACGAAATCATGAAATCAACTTGCCTTTAATAGCGATTAAACTATATGAAAATTTGTTGTCTCAAACAAGCTACAACAAATGCTTTCCACCGCTTTCACTTCAACCAATCTCGCATTATTGTCTTTTCTTGTGCTCAACAAGGCAATTAAGAAGTAAACGGCTCCAACTAAATGCCAAACCTACCCGTCCAAACCACAATATCACTAAATCGCACCTGCAAAGTGAGCCCGAACGAGCCGACCACATACAACACCAAGCCTAAGGTGTACCTTCAAACCATGCCATACAGTTACGAAAGCATTGAGAATTTTAGTTTTGCTTTAAATAAAGCCTTTAGTTAAGTTTAAACTCTGCTATTGAATTATAGATTGAGCACCTATCTGGGAGCGTGGGGGAAAAGAGTTTATGGTAAATCAGCCACCGCAACGTGCACGCGGCGTAAAAGTGCTCAAAGCCATTTCTTCACCTCTCAGACTACAAATCCTCAACCTACTATTCGACAAAAACGCTCTCTCATACACTGAATTAATGAACCAGTTAAAAATGAATCCCAGTCGAGACGCCGGAAGATTTGCCTACCACCTAAAATTCATGTTAAAAGCAGACTTGGTTGAAGCAGATGTTGAAGCAAAAAAATACTATCTAACTGACCTTGGCAAAATGGTTCTCGACGTAGCTGACCGCATCGAGAAGAAAGCATTTAAACCCAGAGGAATGCTTGTCCGCACATCACATTTAACAGTGGAAGAGTTTGATGCAAACAAAATAGCCAATTCACTCATAAAAGAAGCCAAAGTCCCAGCTGAATTAGCGCAGAAAGCGGCTAAAGAAGCTGAAAAACGCCTAGTTAAATCAAAAACAAAGTACCTCACAGCATCCTTAATCAGGGAAATTGTTAATGGCATTCTAGTTGAGAAGGGCTATGAAGAATACCGCCATAAACTCACAAGAGTAGGCATGCCCGTACATGAGGTAACGACTTCATTAGAATCAAAGGACGACCCCGCTGACTCAGCAACGTTACTTACAAAAGCAGGCCAAACCGTCCTTAGCGAGTACACGTTGCTCAACGTTTTCCCAAGAGACATAGCTGACGCTCACCTCTCAGGCGCCATCCACATTGACGACTTAGGCACATGGATACTAAAACCAGACGAGATCAGCCATGACCTGAGGTTTTTCTTCCAAAACGGCCTCAAACTGGATAATCCACTGCAAGTTTCAATGGAGCCTCCGAGTAACTTTGAATCAGCGTTGGCAGTTGCCTTCAACGTTCTCTTGCATGCCAGCAAAGAAACAAACCGAACTCAAACGTGCGATTACTTCAACGTTTTTCTCGCTCCCTTTGCAAAAGACGCTGAAACAGCAAGAATAAAGGAAAACCTACGCTTATTCATTTTAAACCTAAACCAGCATGCCAACGCAACGTTGGGGCTTGAGCTTTCAATTCCAAAATTAACCACAGAAAAAGAAGCAATAGGTCCTCAAGGAAAAATATGCGGCAAATACAGTGACTTCACCCAAGAAAGCCAATTGTTAGCCTCACTTATCATTGAAGTCTTCACGGAAGAGAGTTCCGAGAAGCCACTGCTCAACCCCAAACTGGTAATAAAAATTAACAAAGACACTTTAACAGATGAAAACGCAAAAGCAGTTCTCCTCAAAGTCCACCGCTTGGCAGCGGAAAAAGGAACACCCTACTTTGCCAACACTTCAAAGAAAGAAGGAGAAAACACAGTTTTTTCCGCTTCGGGAGTTAAACTTACACCTGACTTTACTGGAGACTGGGAAACCGACACCCTTCGCACAGGCTGTCTTGGTTGTGTAACAATTAATTTGCCAAGAATCGCTCAAGAAAGTGAGAAGGATAAAAACAAGTTTTTCGATTTAGTGAGGGAACGTTTTGAACTTGCCGCCCGAGCTTTAGGAATAAAAAACAATGCGCTCAAGCAATTCGGAAAAAACTCATTGCCTTTCCTGCTAAAAAACGCCAATGGAGACACATATTTCAGGCTAGAAAATTGTTCACGGATAATAAATTTAGCTGGGTTCAAAGAAGCCGTGGAAGCTTTCACTGAAAAAAGCATAAACTCGGAAGAGAGCCGCAAGTTTGCCGAGGAAACAATTCAGAACATTTTGGCTTTCAAGCAGAAAATCGGCAGGAAACATGGAAAACGTTTATACCCTGTAATACTTAGCAATTCTGAAGCATCAGAAAGGCTCGCTCAATTAGATATCGAAAAATACGGTGTAGCCAAAGTAAAGTTCTCAGGAACAAGAGAAAAACCCTATTACTCAACAGCAAAAAGGTTCCAAGTTAAAGCTGGCGAAACCCTCAGCATACCATCTGAAATGGTGGAGACGACGCAAAAAATGAAAGGGTTAAACGCTGGGGGAACCTTAGACATTATGGACTTGGAAGGCGCTGAGTTTAAGCCTGAAGCACTAATGGATTTGACCAGTCGCTTAATTGAAAATCAATCCTTGGAATTCTTCACTTACAATCGAATAATTAGTTTCTGCGATAACTGTAAAAAAAGCTGGCTCGGAACATTGCATAAATGCCCATCATGCGGTTCCATGAGCAATCTGGTAACGTTCGACCGCTTCACTTCTACATGAAAGCTTATTTGACTGCGCCAAGCACCAGCGACAGAAGCGCCATTCGCACTACAATGCCGTTCCAGACCTGCTGGAAATAACGCGCCTGCGGAGTACTGTCAACCTCAGCGGCAATTTCATCCACACGCGGAAGCGGATGCAGAATTATCATGTCCTTCTTCGCATTTTTCAAAGTTTTCAAGTCAATTCTATAGGTACCTTTAACTTTGGCGTACTCCGCTGCGTCAGGAAAACGTTCCTTCTGAATGCGCGTAACATATAAAACATCAATTTGCGGAATAATACTTTCCAAGTTAGCGTCCTCAGTAACTTGAATTTTGCTTTTTATTGTCTGAATCACATCTTTCCGCATACGGAGAGTTTCAGGAGAGACCAGATATAGCTCTATGTTGTAGAGTGCAAGTGCATAGGCAAGCGAGTGAACAGTTCGTCCATACCGTAAATCACCGATTACGGCTACTTTTAACCCGTCTATCTTGCCTTTTTCTTTGCGCATAGTGTAGAGGTCGATGAACGCTTGCGTCGGATGCTCCTCTGCGCCAGTACCACCGTTTATTATTGGAACCTTAGAAAACTCCGCAGCCAGTCTAGCCGCACCTTCCAAACTGTGCCTAAGCGCTATGGCATCAGCATAGTTCTCGACAGTGCGCACAGTATCCGCCAAGTTTTCGCCTTTCTTGACCGATGCAATTTCGGCATCCGCAAAGCCAATGTTGGACCCGCCTAGTTTTAGCATTGCTGTTTCAAAGCTTAAACGCGTACGAGTGCTAGGCTCAAAAAACAGTGTAGCAAGGATTTTTCCCTTAAGCATATCTGAACCTTTTGAGGCGAGGGGCTCCATGGACCGGCTGACGTCAAGGATGTAGTCGATTTCTTGGCGGGAAAAATCTTCAATTGATATAATATCTCTTCCTTGGAACTCCATTTTAAGGCACCCAAAAACAAGAAGCCGTTAACTGCTAAATAACACTTTGTATCATAGCGATAGCTTTTTGTCTTTGCATATTAGTGCTTATATGCTTTTGTTGTTGTCTAGCGACTGCCACACATTTTTAATAATGAGAATAAGGCAATAATTTAACTTGGAAATTTTGAAGGAATTTTGATGGAAGCAATTTTGGAAAAAATTTCTAAACGAGAAAAAACCAAAGAAAGTTTTAATTCACAAGGATATATGCCCCGAGTATATGAAGTTAGGTCACCATGCCAGTGGCTAAAACACTGTTATGATGGCAAATGCCCAGCATTCACAAAAGTTAATGGAAACTTTTACTGCGCACGTGCCAAACAAAACCATAGCTAAACTCTGTTTTTAGAACTTTAAACCGCGGGTTAGCATTAGCTCTTCAACGCTGCTATCGCTTCTTTAACCACGGCAACTGACTTTCCAAAGCGCTCTCTTGTTTGATCGGACAATTCAAGCTCAATTATCTTTTCAACACCGCTTTTCCCAAGAACAACGGGCACACCAATTGAAAGGTTAGAAAAGCCATATTCGCCATCAAGGCATGTAGACACGCTCATAACTCGATTTCTTCCCGTTAGAATTGCATCAGTTGTAATGGCAATTACGGCGCCAGGGGCATAGATTGTTGAGCCTTTGAGTTTGATAACGTCAGAACCTGATGTTACTGTTAAATGAACTATTTTTTCGATCTGCTCTTTTGTTAGAAAGCTTGTTATGGGAATACCTGATACAGAGGCATATTCAACCAGTGGAACCATTGAATCGCCATGTTCACCAATCACTAAAGCGCTGGTGTCTTCTCTTGAAACGTCCAATTCACTAGCAATGTATGTTCTAAAGCGTATTGTATCAAGGATATTGCCCATGCCGAATAAGCGGCTGCGTGGAAAACCGGATTCTTGGAAGGCAACGTAAGTCATTACGTCAACAGGGTTTGTAACAATCATAAGCTTGCAGTCAGAAGCATACTTGACAACCTCTTTTACGATGGATCTAATGATTTGTGCATTAGTATTCATCAATTCAATGCGGGTCATATCCGGCCTTCTGCCAAACCCAGCTGTCACAATCACAAGTTCCGACCCTTGCATTTCCGCATAGTTGCTGGTTCCATGGATTTTGCCGTCAAATTCGATTGCTGGTGCCGCCTGCATCATGTCTAGGGCTTCGCCTTTTGCTTGGTTTTCGTTAGCGTCAATCAGGACTACGTCGCTTATTTTGTAGCGGAGAATGTCGAAGGCAGCCGCGCTTCCTACTTTGCCAGCGCCAATTATAGCTATCATGGGTAATTACCTACTGTTTGACACATAATTGATATACAGTCTTTTCAATTTTAATAAGAGCTATTCTAACCTTTAATTTGCTTCGCAGAATAAAAAGAAACTTTTAAAATATTCTCCTTTTGGTTCTGGTAACTTAAAATTGGAAATGTTTCTTTTAGGTGTTAACTTTCGTGAGATTAAGCAACGCTCATACTTGGAGTTTTACCTCTTCGGTCTTTTAATCTAAAATATAAGTATAAACACCCACCAGAAAATAATGAGATGAAAACTCCCTGACCTAAATTGTATAAGACACCGTAATTATCAATCAAGTTGGCGATTATGCCGAAGCTTATGAAAGCTGATACCACCCAAATAAGAATCATTATGTAAGCCTGTCTCAAACTCAAACCACTTTTGCTCCTTTTAAATCTAATACAAGCGCAGTCTTTTACGCATTTTGCATATTTGACCATAATCCTATGTAAATTTAACAGAACCCTCCTTTTTTAGATCAAAAGATTTTGATTAGCCCCCTTCTCTTTACTGCGTGAGGTAGGTAGCATTCGCTTGTATATTCACGGTTTTTTGAGTCGTGGAGAATGTATTGTCAAGCACAAGATAGTAATTTCCACTTGAGTCAAGGTTGGAACTAATTGGAGTGGTTGTGGTTTGTGAACTTTGGTAGAGTGCACCGAAGTAACTGCCATTCTCATAATTGTCAAAGTTGGTGCTGTCAAAAATGTAAATTATGATGTCGTTGCCAATACCGCCTTGTACTGTAAACGTTCCTGATACATGAATGTTTGATGCATTTGGAGGAATAGTGAACTGGTAATCTAAATATGCACTAGCGTTAACGTTGGCTGTCCCGTTAACTATCTGAATCGTATGTGCTATGGGAGGCGAAGAAGAGTTTTTTTTGCTCAAAATCACAACAGCTCCTATACTGCCAGCAACAATAAATATGAGCAGAACAAATGCAAGAATTTTTGTTAATTGAATAACTTGTCCCCCTTTTAAATTGAACCTACTTTAATTTTAACAAGTTTCATAGTGTCTCGGTAATATAAAACTTGGGATGATTAGGGATAGAGAGAAGAAAAAGAAACAAAGCTTAGCAAAATACTACGAGTAACAATGGAACTATTACGGTGTGAGTGTTAGCTCTATAAGCTTTCTCTTTCCGTAGTACTTAAGATTTAAGTCAGCTTCTTCAGGAAGCGAGTTAAAGTAAGAAAATTGTGATTTATCTTACTATTATTACTGGGCAAGGTGCCAAATGTGCCACTTTCTCGCTTATGCTGCCCAAAAAAAGTTCTTTCATCTTACCTAACCCTTTATGCCCAACAACAACAGCATCAAAACCGCCCTCCTTAGCAGTATTAACAATTTCAAGGGCAGGATTCCCTTCCTTTAACATCGACGAAACCGCCAAGTTAGGCTTAACTGCTTTCGCATGAGCAACACTTCTACTTAAAATTTCGTCATGAATCTTCCTTAAATCCTTACCAAATACAGCCGTATTGCCACCTGAATAAGCAATCGATTCTCCAGGAACTGCACCCATTGCCAGCGACTCGGAAACATTCAAAATCAGGATAGACGCGTTAAATTTTTCAGCTAAATCTAAAGCGAAATCTAATGCTCTATCAGAATTTTCAGATCCATCAACACCCACTAAAATATTCCTAATCACCATAAATCATCTCTCTCAAAAGATAATTCTTAAAACAACCATTAAGCTTTTCCCCAAACCCAAAACATTAACTCAATTGACCTGTAATTTACTTAAGCTTTCAAATGTCAGATTGCTTTTTTCACCGATTTCTTTAAACAATATAAAGGTAAAGTGCATTTAATACCTAAAGAGGCATGTGGGGGTTCATCAATAAATAAGCATATTCAAATTCTAATAGCCATGCTTATTATTGTAACAATAGTTTTACCAGCGTTCAATTTTCCCATCACCCAAGCCCAAGCAACCGAAAACCAATCTTCATGGACCACAAGGACGCCCATGCCCACAGCGCGAGGCGGACTCAGCGTTGCAACTGTAAACGGAAAAATCTATGCTATCGGAGGCTTGAGTGGCGGTTCACCAGTTAACGTTAACGAAATGTATAACCCCGGCACAAACGGGTGGACAACTGAAACGCCTATGCCAACAGCTAGAAGCGGTTGTGCCATCGCGGTTTACGATAACGAAATATATGTTATAGGCGGAGAAGTCGGCAACGGGTATGTTGGAAATAACGAAGTATACGACCCTGGAACGAATACTTGGGAAACAAAAGCTTCAATGCCTACTCCTAGAGCTGACTTAAGCGCAAGTGTAGTGAACGGTAAAATCTACTTAATCGGCGGCGAAGAATATTCAAGCACAAGCCCTTATTATAGTGAAACTGATGTGAACGAGATTTATGATCCAGCTACCAACACATGGACTACAGGAACACCAATTCCAACGGCTGTTTATGGTTACGCATCAACCGTGATAGATGGCAATATTCATATTATTGGCGGTTCACAGGCTTCAAGCTCACAAGGAAGCGGCATTTTCGTTAATTCCAACCAAGTATACGATCCTCAAAATGATACGTGGAGTTTAGGTGCAAACTTGCCTTCTGCAGTTACTTATGGGGCCGCTGCGGCAACTGAAGGCTTCATGGCTCCTCCATTGCTATATGTTATCGGCGGATATTTTTTGAATTCTTTCAGCAGTAATGTTCAAGTTTATAATCCAAGCAACAACTCTTGGAGTACTGGCGCTTCGATGCCTACAGCTCGGGCATACTTGGGCGTTGCTGTTGTAAACGACGTTTTATACGCAATTGGCGGATTTGATGACCAAAACGGGCTAAACACGCTTGGGCTAAACACAGTTGAGGAGTACACGCCTATTGGTTATGGAACTGCTCCACCGATAATTCAGATTACCTCTCCTGAAAACGAAACTTACAATAAAGTAACCTTAAATTTTACTGTTAACAGAGACACCGAATGGATGGGTTACAGTTTAGATAACCGAGCAAACGTAACCATAATGGGAAAAACAGAATTACTTAACTTATCTCAAGGGGCACACAACATAATACTCTATGCCAACGACAGCCTCGGCAACATGGGTAGTTCTAACAGAGTTTTCTTTTCTTGGGACACGATTCCTCCAAACATCGTGATTATGCTTCCTCAAAACCAATCTTATGGCTCCACAGACATCCAATTAACTTTCGAAGTAAATAAGACAGCCACATGGTTAGCTTACAGTTTAGATGGACAACAAAATGTAACTATAATCGGAAACGTAACTTTACCAGCGTTATCTAATGGTTCACACCGTTTAACCGTTTACGCTACTGATGAAGTAGGTAATACGGGTTCAAAAACGGTTTACTTTAACATAGCGTCTTTTCCAACAGTCACGATTGTAGGAGTCGCAGCCACAATAACGATAGTTTTGGCGGCAGGATACCTTCTTTTTGAACGCAGAAAATCAGGTAACAAAAAAGAAGAAATAGACATCCTTCCTAAAGGTTAGAATTATTTCGCAAAAGAAAAAGTTTAGGCAAAAAGTTATTCACAGCCAAGATAGAGGATTGTTTTAAATTTTTGTAGTTACATAGAAGCAACAAAACACCTCTGCAAAAGAGAAAATTTAAGTAAACATAAAGCAACGCTTCTAAAGAAGGGCTCAAGTAATGGGTTTCGAAATTGATTACAATGCGGCTGAAAAATCAGGCTGTTCCTCCAAACTGGTAATCGCAGACCGAATCTTTTACGTAAAACTATTTTCCTCTGAACCATCAAGATTTTTCTCTGGAGACCAAAAAGGCGTTATTCAAAAAGAAATCTCGAAAGCCGAATTTGAACTTTGGATTAATATCTTAGCTGATAATGAAATTGAGGTTTTAGATATTCAAAAGAAACTTTGTTTAGGAAAAAAATACTAAGTCCTAAATTGTTTTTTTTGGGTTGGTTTTGCTGAATTTTTAAGTTGCGACTTTGGGGATGGTGAAAGTTGCGACTTTTGTGGTTTATTGTGTTGTGTTTTGTGGTGGGTTATTGGTGGTTGTTTGAGGGCTTTTTTATGGCTATAAACGCACTTTTTCCGAGGGGCGTTTGTGTTTGCTCGCATTTTTGTGGTTGAATTTTGTCACAAATATTAGCCTATCCTCAACCGCTTTGCGTTTGCTTGAACAAGCTACCCTTCGGGTTCACTATCTGATTCTAATAGGTGCATCCATAGGAGCCTAAGAGGCAAGGCAGGCAAACAATTGTCATTCTGTGTTGACTGGCTGAATACGGGCGTAGGAGAAAAATACTAAGCTTCTAAACATCTTTCCATCTGGTCTTCTTTATCGCCAGGAATAGGATAATGGCGCAGACTGCTGATAGGACTACCCAATCAAATATTAACATATTAGTGGAGATTTTTAGGTAGCCTGTTGCTGACTGCATAATTTCCGCTGCATAAGTTGTCGGCGAAAGGTAAGCGATATATCTGTATGCCGCGGGAACATAAGTTATCGGATAATATACTGGCGGCAAAGTAGTAAACAACAGTGAAAGAAGCCTAGAGAAAGCATAGCTTTGAACTACATCGTTTGAGAAAGTTGATAGCATGAATCCTAAAGCTACTGAGATAGCGAACATCAGTAATAGTGCAATGGATAAGATTGCCATTTGAAGAAACGAATGATGCAAATAAATTCCTGCAAGCACAATAAGGATAACTAAAGAAGGAATTGAGTAAACTATTTCCGCAAGAGTCATTCCCGCCATGTATAAGCGTGAACTTGTCGGCGAGCTTACAATCATGTCTTGAAGCTTGAAGTCATTTTTTAAGTGAGAAAGGTCTGATTGAAGTGAAATTCCGCTTGAAAAGAAAGTCATTATCAATCCGCCTTCAATTGCGGTTCCAAAAAGACTGCCATGGGATACGAAGGTGATTACAATCAGAATCGAAAACGGCGCGATAACTGCACTTAGCAAAACGATAGGGTAGTTTATCATCTCGTAAACGGCATTCACCAGAACTCCTGCTAGAATTTGGCTGAGTTTACTGCGCTTCAGTTATTCATCCCTCGCTTTTTGTCCGACAAGGTAGAAGAAAATATCATCCAAAGACACGGGAGTAATAGAGAACTTTACTGCTTGTTCAGCGAACGCTCTAGCTAAGCGGAAAGCTTCATCTTCATTGGTCATTATCTGTGTGACGCCGCTTTTGTCTGTGGTTACTTCGCCATCTTTCAACTGTGGAACCTGTACTTTAGGAGGCAGTTTGATGCTGTACTGGTATTTTGCGGTTTTTCTCAGCTCTGAAAGAGTGCCGATTGAAACCAATTTTCCATCTTTAAGAATTCCGATCTTATCTGCAAGTTGCTCTGCCTCTTCAAGATAATGAGTTGTAAGAAAAAGAAACCGTTCTTTTCCAAGCGCTCGGAGAATTTCCCATAGCTCCCGCCTTGAGATTGGATCCAAGCCAGTTGTGGGTTCATCGAGAAAAATAACATCTGCTTCTGAGGCGGTTACAGTAGCGAGAAGAACCTTTCTTTTTGTGCCACCTGAGAGGCGGCTAGTCAATACATTAGCGTATTCTTCTAAACCAAGCTTTGCAAGCGACTCATCGGCAAGCCTCTTTGCTTCATTGTAGCTGTAGCCTCGCCAAAGAAGATATGAAAAAACAGTTTGTTTAGCTGTCATCCACCTTATCGCTCTGGCTTCCTGCGGGATAATCGCAATTTTCTCCCTTAACTTGCTTTCCTGCGTTAGTATGTCCAAACCGTTAATGCTTGCGCTTCCAGCGGTAGGTTGAAGCTCCGTGGCAAGGATTCTGATAAGCGTTGTTTTTCCAGCGCCATTTCTGCCGATTAAACCGAAAATACCGTTAGTGTCCACTGTAAAGGTGACGTTTTCAAGAGCTTTTCTATGGTCCTCGTAAACCTTTGTCAACCCGTTACATTCAAGCTTGCCCATGAACCATTACTACCTGAAAATATGACAATACCGCTTTTGTATATTTTAATTTGCCTCTGTAATTTTAAAAAGCATCAATTTTACAGATTACATTTATATTAGAATTCTGAAATACTGAAAAGTGAAGAGGAATAACATGACCGTTCATTTACTCCCTTGGGATACTAAACGTAACCTCATGATGGAGGCAAATCGCCTCTACGATGAAGCAGGAACCTTCGATTGCATACAAAAGGGTGACCTTGTAGCTGTTAAATTGCATGTGGGCGAATTAGGAAACCCGAATTATGTGCAACCCTTTTTTGTCCACGACATAATCCGCAGGGTTAAGGAGAAGGGCGGCAAACCATTCCTTACAGACTCCAACACTTACTATCACGCACAACGCAACAATGCCTACGACCATATGATTACGGCATTGATGAACGGGTTTAACATGGCGCCGTTTATTGTGGCAGATGGGCTTAAAGGCGAAAATTACCGTACAGTTCCCACCAAGGGAATACTGAAAGAAATTGAAGTGTCAGGCGCTATCGCGGAGGCTGACGCCATGATTGTTGTCTCGCATGATAAGGGTCATGAACTCAGTGGGTTCGGCGGCGCCATAAAAAACCTCGGCATGGGCTGCACACCAAGAGCAGGCAAACTTCGGCAGCATAGAACAGTAGGCTTAGAAATAGATGCATCCAAATGTATTGGCTGTGGAAAATGCAAAGAAATATGTGAAATGAACTTGCCTGAAATTATTGAGGGAAAAGCAAGAAACACCTCAGCTTTATGCATGCGTTGCCCGATGTGCAAACATGGTTGCCCCATGGAAGCCATAAGTTTCACCCATCAGGAAAATATCTGCAGGGCACTCGCTTCAGCCGCTTACGGGGTACTCTCCACCTTTAAGGCGAATAAAGTGTCATACGTGAGCTTTGCAAAGGACATCACTCCATACTGCGACTGTTTGCCTAGTCCAGGCGAAGTCATGATGAAGGATGTGGGCATCTTTGCCTCTGACTCACCAGTCTCAGGCGACGCCGCATTCCTAGAAATGGTTGATTATAAAGTGTTCAATGAAGCGTCTCATGTAGATTGCATGTTACAGGTTCAAGAAGCTAAAGACATCGGTATTAAAGGCGAAGTAAAACCAAAGATAACGAAATTAAGCTAAACTCTAATTTGCCTGCTTATCATTTGTCTCTTTTTGTTCTTGTATTTTTTTGTTTTCTTCTAATTAAATAAACAAGAATGACAATTACGACTGCAGCTACAGCAGCTAAGATTAGGTAACGGGATACTCCAGCAACCTGCGTCCAATTTTTCCCCAAGTACCAGCCTAAGTAAATCAATATTATGTTCCACAACAGGCACCCTGCAGTCGTGAAAGCGATAAACTTTGACAACTTCATTTTTGCAGCGCCTGCTGGAAACGAAAAGGTTGTTCGGAATCCCGGAATTATACGGCTTATAAAAACCATTAAACTACCATGCTTGATAAACCATTTTTCAGCAACCTCAAGCTGGTTTGTTGACAAAATAACTTTACCTAAAATTTTGTGTTGAGTTAGGGATTGAACACCTTTTAATCCGATGTAATAATCAAGCAATGAACCCAACAGCCCAGCGATAGTTGCAATTGTTAGGGTTATCCAAAAATTAATTTGCCCCATAGAAACTAAGTAGCCTGCGAATGGAAGAATCACTTCGCTTGGGATAGGTAAAGAGCTTGATTCAAGCAGCATCAACCCAAAAATGCCCGAGTAACCCCAAGACTGCACAGCCGCAGTTACGCCACGGGTTATAGAAATGATAATACTAATTATTGGCTCGCTTGTAATCGGACCGCCTTCGATAACGACGTCCTCCAAAAAATCAAGCACAAAATAAACGACAACTATGATAGCGAATGCTGCAACAATCAATTGCGGCGCTTTTCTTCGCAGCCGTTCAAGACTTTGATGTGACACCAATGAGCATCGCTTGAACTTAATTGTCCACCTTGAATATATTTTAGCTTATTCCCATCAAAAATAAAAAACAATGTGAACGCTCACTGCAAACAAAAGTGGGTTTTTGATGCATATTTAATGCTTACAAAAGCTCAAAATATTCACTTCTTCAGATGCTGGTTATAATTGTGCACTTAAGAAAATAAATTTGGGCATAATGAAAATATGAAGAAAAGGGTTTGGGGCTTCCGACCGAATTTGAACTGACGACCTCTACCCACGAACCGCGCGAAAGCCGCTCCTTACGGGTTTCTCTTAGACCGCTCTAGAAATTCGTTATTCCCTAGCAGGGTCAGCAAACCCGTATGTGTTTGCTTAGTTGAATTCTTTTCTTTCGAAGAGTATCAAGCCCAAGATTGTCATGATGATGAAGTACAGTCCTATGATGGCGAGTCCTTGAGGAACCGATGCGGCGAAAGTAGTAGTAGTAATTGTACGATGGCCGAACACCGTAGATGTCACGGTTTTGGCGGGGGGATAAGTCGCATTCAATATGTTGCCTATTATCCCTGACCCGTAAGTCAGAACAAACCATGGTTCAATCCCGACGAGGTCTGAGACCAGCGTCTGAATTAGCGTGAATCCGAACAGTAAGAGGATAACCGTTACAAGAATAGATATGGAACTGCTCTTAAACAGCGAGCTGAAAAGGAACGTCAATCCTAAGACCGCCGCGAGATAAAACCATGCGAAAAGCAAAGACAAACCGAATTGGTACGGCACGCCTGATGAGCCAAAATAGTAAACGCCATTGGCGATTGTAATCACTGTGAATATGAGCATTATTGCGGTCGCTGCTAAGAAAGCCGACAACCACTTTCCAATGTATATTGACGACCTTCTAACAGGGTTAGGAATTCCGAAGTAACCTGTTTTATTCTGAAACTCACCTGAAATGGCATCTCCCCCGAAGAAAATTCCAGCCAGTATAATTACAAAGGTTACGGAAGTACCCCACCAACTGGAATAGAACCCGAGGTTTGAAGCTAGAAAACCCTCAGGACGCCGCCAAGCCACTATGATGGTGAGAAGAGCTGCTATTAAAAGAGTAATAATCAGCAGTATAAGGAAACGGCGCGACCTAAAGTATTCAAGAAACGTATACTTCATGGAGATGCCGACTTGCGCCATGCTACTCGGCACTTTATTCCCATAGATTGTTTCTGTTTCGTTCATATTTATCACACCGTATCCTTGATCAGATTGAGATAGACGTCTTCGAGTTCCGAGGACGCTGTTCTGTAACTTATAACTCCAATGTTCAGTTTTACCAAATCAGAGAGAATCTGTTCTTGCACATCCAAGCCTCCGCTAAATCTAATCCGTAGGTTTTTATCATCTGTTTGCTCTGCTGAGACCACGCCGGAAAGTTTCGCGATGTTCCGTGTTACTAATTGGGAATCGATTGGACGCTGAAGTCCAACTTCGACCATGTTTGCTCCTCCAGAAAATTTGGCAGTCACATTTGAAATTGTGTCATATACGATCAGCTTGCCATGATCGATCATGGCGACCTCGTCGCACACCTCTGAAACTTCGCTGAGAATATGGGAACTCATGAAAATCAGTCTCTTCTTGCTCCTAAGTGATTTGACGATGTCCCTGACTTCGCTCATTCCTCTAGGATCAAGTCCGTTGGTGGGCTCGTCTAGAAGAAGGATGCGTGGGTCACTGAGAAGTGTAGAGGCGATGCAAATTCTCTGTTTCATTCCCTTGGAGAACCTGCCGACCCTCTTATCGATCCATTCTTCCATATGGACTTCGGAGACGGCTTCTTCTATTCTCTTGTTACGCTCTGTCGCCGGCACTCCCCTGATTTCAGCAATCATCCTCAGAGCTTCGCGGGGCGTCAGTGAAGGGTAAATTTCTGGCGTCTCAATCAGCGCAGCGACAGATGCCAGTGCTGCCTTCTTGTTAGTATGAACGTTTATACCGTTTATCAGGGCTTCTCCAGAAGAAGCGCGGATCAAGTCCGTGAACATTTTTAGTGTGGTTGTTTTTCCTGCTCCGTTTGGACCTAGGAAACCGACGCATTTTGCGCCCTCTATTTTGAGGTCCAATTCCGAAACCGCTGTAAATGAACCGTATCGTTTTGAAAGCTTAACCGCTTCGATCGAGGGAACATCGTTCAATGGCATATCCGTTATCTCCCGTCCAAACATGTATTCCTAGCTTATAAAGCGAACTCATTTTGAGGGAGTAGCGTGAAACAAAACAAATTCCAGATTAGGTTCGCAGGCGTAGCCGTGGGAACTTGAGTTGTCCCACGTACTTCATTATCCACCCCACCAACTCATTGTAGGCCTCAGACCCTTCCTCAGTTAAGATAACTAAACCGTTTTCGTCAACAACTATGAAGCCTTTCTCAGACATCCAAACCAAATACTTAACCAACTTATCATATGCAAGTCCCGTGGAAGTTGCAAGCGCGGTCTTGTTCATCCTGTTTTTCTCTTTCAACGCCTTGATGATGCGGGCGATGACGTAGAGGTCAGGCTTGGAACTCGGCTCTCCTGATTTCAAGGCTAAACCACCGCAGCTCCAAAAGGAGCATATCTAGAGCATGAATCTCTTTATAGCGTCTCAAAAGGTCGCGACCCAGTAGCAAAAGAACAAGAATTAAAGCAAAAGCTACCGATACAAATGTGCTTAGAAAAACTGCTCTGTGCAAGAAATAAAGTGTCAAGCCGTTACCAACTAGTTGCAGACCAAAAAATGTAACCAACCAATAAGCGGCTGTTTTCAGCAGTCCATAAAGGGTGTAGCTGAGTCTTCCCATTGAGATTTCATCGAGGGTTTTATCCCAATCAAGCTCCATCAAAATCTCCAAAGCAGAAGGAAAGCCTCCTGAGAGCTTTTCTTTCCATTCCCCTGTCTTGGTTGCATTTACCTGTCTTCTAACGTAAAATACCCCAATTGCTAAGCCTATTAGTGGGATAAGAAGCAGCATGAAACCGTAGAGAAAGCTTTGAGGGCTTTTTGATGTATAGTCAAATCCTGAAATTGTGAACAAAATGCCCACTGCAAGAGAGACGGCGATTGAACCGATAACTATGAGTGAGAATTTCTTGAGCGAACGAGATAGGGCATTGTACCTTTTTATGTGATCAAGGGTTTCCATCAGCTCCGAAACCTTAGAAACCACGCTCTCTTCGCTTAACACTGAATCTTTCATAGCGCTTGTACCTTTTTATAAATCGGTCAATTTCTCACTGCTAAGTCAGCTTAGCACCTTAACAAAAATATAAAGTAAACTCCCTCCCAATGAGTCCATCGAAAAATAAATTTTGGTGGGGCCGGCCGGATTTGAACCGACGACCTTTACCCAGAAACAGCGCGAAGCCGTTTCTTACGGGTTTCTCTAGACACGCTCCAGAACTTCGTCATTCCTCTGGGCGAGGTCAGCAAACCCGTTGCTTGCTTCTGGAGCCCGTCCTTATGCCGAGAAGGGCTATAACTCATTTTAGGCGAGTTTCGTCTTCTCAGTGTCATACCTGTCTAGACTACGACCCCACTTCTAGGCTTGAGGCAATTAAGTGAACCTGCAACAATAAAAATTATTCGTTTTTCAGAAAACGCTTGCCTTAAGAGTTTGCGTCAGGAATGAAACCTGCCACACGATAATGCAAAGTATTTACCCAAGAGCCCATCAGCAACATAGCAGACTCCTTCAATAGCTAAAAACAATAACTTTTACAACACCTCGCACTTGGCCTAAACGCTTTAAGCACATGTGACTGTACCGACAAAGTGTACCGTCAAAACGTATATACTTGACCGGTAGGTAGCATGAGAGCACACAGACATTAAAGCAGCCCCTTCAAAACCAACAGCAATAAAAGACCTAAATCCAAAAGTTAACTTTAAGCAAAACCACCAACCACTTTTAGCAAAAAGCACCTGCAAACCCACGGGTTCTAGCAAGACTTGCTTTAGGAATTTGCGTTCTCTGGAACAAACCTTCTCAGCCTTTGCAGTGAGTGCAGTTTTTCTTTGTCACCAATTTTCGCTGATTGCACTGACTGTTTGAGGATTTGGATTGACTCGTCCATTGCTTTGCGGTCAACTGGGAACGGAATGCCGTCTTTGCCGCCATATGCAAAACTGAATTTCACAGGGTCTTCCCAACTTGGCTTCTCACCATAAACCAACTCGGCTACCAGAGCTAAACCGCGTACAGTGGCGGGTCCAACGCCTTTTACGCTTAAGAGTTCCTCATAATTGTTGGGTTGGAACTCGTAGACTCGGCTTAGCGTGTCCCAGTTTATGTTGCGGGGCATGTTGAGGCTGTTTAGGGTTTGCTGCCATGGGTCATCTGTTTTAGGTAGCCAATCTTGCAGCGACTTCTGGTTGAGCGGTTTTGCTGTGGACTGGATAAGGTTCATGAGTTTGCGGGTGGGTTCCTTTGCCAAATCGACAGAGGCTTTCCTAGCGGCTTCGCTATCTTTCGCCACCATGTTCAAGGCTCTTTCCCGTTTTACGTTGCCGACAATAGCATTGTGGGGTTCAACAACAAAGTCAGTTACATTATCGGATAGCCAATGGTAACGTCTTGCAGTGCGGTCTTCCGCGCTCATGCCCTGCTGGATTACCGCCCACTTCTCATCTTTAGTTATTAAGAATGCGTGGTGATAGAGCTGATATCCCGCCTGGATTGCGGTGTTGTCTACTTTTGCAGCCATTTTGCTATTGTAAGTGAGCGTTTTGATAGTTTCTTCGGAAAAACCAAATTTTTCGCCAGCCAAAGCGATGTCGCTTGGCGTTTTCTTTGAGGTTTTGCCTTTTCCTCCGCAAACAGCGATGCCGTGCTCTTCCGGCGACAAGGCGCCTTTGAGGATGCCTGTGACTACGGTGGTTACTCCGGAGCTGTGCCAGTCGTAGGCTAAAACGCAGCCGAACGCTTGAAACCAGTACGGGTCAGATAAGCGTTGGATAAATGTGGCTGTGCCCTGCTCCTCAATCATGATGTCTGCTATTTCCTTGGCTAACTTACGCATGCGTACTGTAAGCCACGAGGGTGCTTTTCCACCGTGAAGCGGCAGGTTTGCAACGCCAGTTCTATACATCAGTTCACTCGTGGTTGATGGATTGCTTTGGGATATATGGTTTTTTCTTAAGTATCGTATTTCTTGCCTTGTCCTACTTGTATATGCAAAATAAGAATAAAACCCCCTTAAAAATGAAATATTGATCTGGAACTTAACAATCCTTTCCAAAAATTTAGGAAACATTTAGCTGTCTTTTTTGTTACCACCCATGTTTGATCGTTGATGGGGTGGTTGGGTGCTTGTTTTTCTTAGCTTTATTTTGGTGCTTGAACCTGTTGATTTTGACCACGTTATTTTCCACAGTAACCCAATGTGTGCTGTTTAGATTCTTGCGATAAACAAACTTGTTCACCCCTCTTGCCAATGCATAAGTCGAAACATCTTCCATATTTAGTTCCAAGCCTTCACGAATTATTGATGAATTTAATCCGAATTGGCTACGCAAGAAATTTGCGAGGTTCTCTTTCTCGCCGTCCAAATCTCCCATGTCAACTTTTACAACGCTCGGCAAGTCTCTCACTCTATTTGTATGATATGGCATTATTCTATCTTTTAAAAGCTACTCAGATGCGATTCAGGACTAACTTCTTGGAGCGTAGTTAAACCAAGAATGATTACTGCTAGCGCACTGGTTTGCCCCGAAATTATTAATGTTTATGTTTTAGTTGGGTCTCGTATCAAATGAGTTAGCCCAAGCTTAATTCGAAAATGCGCGGGGGTTACATCCAAACACTCATATCTGGAGCAGGGCAGCCTGCAAAAATATGGACAAAACCCCACTTTGTTGCGTGACGTATAACCATGAACATGCGTGACTAGTAACTATGTACATGCGTGACATGTAAAACAAACCCAAAACAATCCCTATTCAACACAAACAACTTAAAAACAAACCCTAAAGAGAACTAAAAAAAATAATTTAGCTTCGTTTTCCATCGCGATTAAACGCTACTAAACGCTTAGTTAAGGTAACTCTACAGTTCCTGCTACTCGCAGTTTTGCGCCCTCCAAATACATCAGCACCGCTTTATCGTTTGGGCGGTAGACAAGCGGCTTATCGAGGCTTAAAGTTAAAGTTGGCTTTTTAGGGTCACCAGTCTCCGCAACAGCATCCACTTTGGCGGTTATGAACTGTGTCCAGTGGCCAACATGCATAACCATGCCTTGCTTTATAGGCGTCTGCCAATACTTAACCAGAGAAGCATGTGTTTCCAACTTGGAAGACGTCTTAACTGAGGGGTCATTCGTTAAAACCGCACCGCGGTCTAAATCTTCTACTTCAACGTTTTTTAACGCAAGCCCAACACGGTCGCCTTCACCAGCTACATCAAATTCGTCATCGTGCTTTTGGATAGAGCGCACTTGCGCTGTTTTTCCACCTGGAAGAACGTTGAGCATCGTGTGCTTCTGAACGATTCCGCTTGTAACTACCCCTAGTATGACGACGCCTACTCCTTTAACGTTAAACGCATGATCCACCGGCACTATTCCAATTGACTGTTGTCCAACTGGGGTTTCGGGGGATTTTTGTTTTGCTGCTTCTGCTAAGAGCTGTTCTCTTAGAAACGTTGGGTCATCTGCTATGTATTCAAATTTTTCTAGGTTTGTTCCTTTTATGAGTGGCTCGATTTTTTCTTTGGGAATATAGTTTCTCAGGATTATGTAGCCGCTTTTGATGTCTGCGCATTGAAGCATTACTAGGCATTCGCCGAAAGCAGCATTTATCTCATCCACGACGACTATTGCCTTTTTCGATAGAGAGACAGCGTAGAACAGTGGCGCTAGCCTTTCTGGGTACCGTGTGGGTTCGATTAAGGTTACTGTGGCTTCGCCTTTTTTTATGTTGTAGAAGGTTATGTCTGTGGATGTACCTTTTTTGCCAAGGCTGTTGCCGTAGTCTAAAGCGCCGAGAATGGCGACCGTAATATTTCCCATAGTATCATTAACCTGTAAATCACCGTAGTGTGCCTCGCCTTAAAGATAAGCGTTATGAAACATTACAGTTTTTTGGAAACATCGCAGGAAACCAAAAGGTTGTAACTACCTACCTTAAGTGCATGTACGAAAGGTTCTTAAGGTATTGGGTATTCTCTAAACGGCAAGAAAACGGCAGAACCAACTGCCAATTCAAGGTAACGACCAGCTTCTTCAAACGAGGCGGGTCTGACCAACTGAAAAGGTTAAAGTAGTCCGATGAAGAGGTGAAAAAGTATGGAAAATATTTACGCAGCGATGCTCCTTCACAAGGCAGGAAAAGAAATAGATGAAGATTCAGTAACCAATGTTCTCAAAGCAGCAGGAATCACAGTTGACCCGATACAAGTAAAAGCACTAGTAGCATCCCTCAGCGAAGTAAACATTGACGAAGCAATTAAAGCCGCACCAGCAATGATGGCTGCCGCTCCAGTAGCTCCAGCAGGTGGCGCGCCAGCAGAACAGAAAGCAGCACCAGTAGAAGACAAGAAGAAGAAAGCTGAAGAGGAAAAAGCCAAAGAAGATGCAGCTCTAGAAGGATTAGGCGCCCTATTCGGGTAAAGCACCCTTTAGCGGGTGCATAATTATATATACTTCTTTTCCTCATGTACCTTTAGGTAACAATTATGCGAAAATTCGCAAGAGAATACGTAGAGAATTATCCCAGCGTCAAAAAAATCTATGATGCCATAACCGGCTCAAGAAGAATGGGCAGCGAGAAAACAGTTTCTAACTATATCAACGGCATAGCAAAATTCACGAAGTACCTGGGCTTTTCTGATCCAGAAACAGCGCTTACAGCCATGCTTGAGGGTAAAGTGGACGCTGGAGCAAAAATTGATTTTTTCATCGACTACGCTTTAGACAAGTTGGGAAGAAGCCACACGTCAGTGCGACTTTACGTTTTCGGGATTAAGAAGTGGGTTGACCTTAACGGTGTTAAGGTTAATTGGGCAAAGATCGAGTTGCCAACAGCAACCGAGACAACCGAGGAAGATCGGGCGCCAACAAAAGAGGAACTAAAGAAACTTCTTAGCCACGCTTCGAGCGCACGCGACCGCTTCGTTATTTTTGGCGACAGCAGCAGCGGTTTAAGGATTGGCACATTTCTAAGCTTGAAAATTGGAGATGTTGACTTTAATTATCCAGACGTGGCGAGGCTAACCGTTGAACGGAAACGTGGGCGTAAATTCTCAAACAGAGGCAGAGCAACCGGACGCTTTTTCTGCACCTTCATAACACCTGAAGCAAAGACAGCCCTGCAGGAATACATAGCGGAGAGGAAAAACGCTGGAGAGACCATAACCCCTGAAAGCCCCTTAGTAACTGACTACACCTACAAAGGCACATTTATTGGCATAGCAGCATTCGAAAAGGTTTGGGCTCGACTGCTAAAGAAGGCAGGATTAAACCAGAAAACAAACTACTTTTACGTCCTGCATGTCCACACTTTAAGAAAGTATTTCCGCTCAAACTGCATAGGCATCGATGCTTCTTACCGGGAGCGATGGATGGGCCACAAAGGTCTATACCTGGACATGTCTTACTTTAAGGCTGAAGAACCCTTACATTTAGCTGAATATCGGAAAACTGTCCAACACCTAACAATCTACAGCCAATCTGCAGAAGAGAAGAAACTCAGAAGCCAAATGATGTTAGACTTTGCGAAACTGCAAGGCTATGAACCCGAACAGCTGAAGAAACTGGAAGATGCATTAGCCAGAAGCAAAGACATCGATGAGGGAATTAGAGAGTTTCGCAAATTAGGGGAAGAACACGCCCAACTTATTGGGAACAAACAAAAGCAGCCGAAAAACATCATCGTAAAAGGCGATGCTGAATTACTCAAGAAACTTGAGGACGGCTACAGTTTAGTTCAATACTTAGATGACGACAAATTTTTAATGAAACTCTAACTTAACTGCCTCAACCCTGATATTTTTCTGTTGTATCAGCGTGGGCCATTATGCTTAAACAATCGCCAAAAGAGAGCGACTTTTTTAACTTTTTTTTAACCGCGAGACCGCGCTGAAAGTCTAACAAAATTTTTTGGGGATAACTTTAACGCGTGAAGTATTATCTATGAAAAGGCGTGGCCAAGGTGAGGTATTTCCGTCCGTTGGGTTGAGGTCAACCGTAACCTTTCCTCCTTTTTTGAGTTTCAATGTGTCAGTTTCTTATCTAACAGTTAGGAGAGGTTGTTCATGGCTGTGTTAGGTAAGATGGCTAAAGACGTTTACGATGCTATGCTGACGGCTTATCACACATGTAAGGATAAACGTCAAGGCGCCAAGTACGCATTAGAAATCTACGAGCGGAATCTTGAGTTCGTTGAGGAAACAAAGAAGGCGCTGGTTGACATTGACGATTTAAGTGATGCTCTCCATGAGGGCCTTAACGTTAGCTCTCTGCAGAGAAGCAAGAACCAAATTGAGAACACTGGGATTAAAACTAAAGGTTCGATAGTATCTAAGCTTGTGTCCTGCGGAAAAAACTGTAACGGCTGCCCACACGGTCCTTACCTCTACAAAGTTACGAGAGTGAACGGAAAACAAGTTTGGCAGTATCTTGGCCGCGCTGATAAGACGAGTGACTCTGACCGTAGCCAAAACACCGTTCCAACAGAAGAGGAAATAGACGTTAGCCGCTGAAGACGATACATAGCGCGGTTAGAGAACCGACAGCAAGACACTAAGCTTGCTACGGAAAAAAAGACGATTGTTAAGGTAAGCCAATTTATAAAGAGAGACCGCCAATAAAGAGTATATAAAGAGTATTAGTGGGAACGCAGGTTGATGAAGCACAAGATTAAGACAGTTGTGGCAACAGCATGCTGTATCACATGGATAATGGATTGTGTATGGCAAAGGCTGCGAATGGCTCAATCTGTTTTACGTCAAGTGTTCCGCATGACGTAATTGGAAATGTCACGGCGGTTTCCTCGGATGGTGATCTAGTTGTTATCCAAAAGGGCGTTGCTTACGGAACGATTGGGATTGCGGTTGATGCGGTTCTGCTTGTTCGCGCAACATTTTTTACACTTAGAGCTTGCCTGCAGCAAACTTGGAATTAAAATATTTTCAATGCAGCTTTATCGCAGATTTCTCTAAGCATCTTGAGGCCTTGAGGCGTGTAATGCTTAGCCAAAACGCTTCTTTTAGCTCTACCCTGAAAGATGTTAATGTACCTGCTTAATCTGAACACTCAACAAAGCCTTTAATCTAAGAATCTGAAAGTTAAAGATGAGAAATACTTTGGGGGTTTAGGCATGGATGTTTTAGATGCTATAAGAACAAGGAAAAGTGTGCGAAAATATCTTGAAAAGACGCTTGAAAAGGATAAGTTATTGGCGATTTTAGACGCTGGGAGACTTGCCCCTTCTGCTTCAAACCGTCAAGAGTGGAGGTTCGTCATTGTTAGAGATTACGAGAAAAAGAGAAAACTTGCAGAGGCAGCAAACAATCAAAGCTTTGTTGGAGAAGCTTCTATCGTGATCGTTGCTTGTGCTGAGACAGACAAATATGTTATGAGATGTGGACAAGCGTGTTATCCAATAGACGTAGCAATTGCACTCGATCACATAACGTTGGCTGCGGTGGAGTTGGGCTTGGGAACATGCTGGATTGGAGCATTTGACGAAAACGAAGTAAAGCAAATTCTGGATATTCCTGCGGAGATTCGGGTGGTGGCTCTCCTGCCATTGGGTTATCCATACGACTCGTCAGTGGCAAACAAGAAACGTCTATCGCTAAATGAAATCGTTAAATACGAACATTGGTAACTAAAAAAAGATTTGGGACACAATTTCGCTATCTTGGTTTGGTTAGCGTGATAGTTATGGAAAAATCGTATAAGCACAGCTGAATCAATAATAGACGGGATCAGCATTACTTACTTATTATACGGATCTGCCCTTAAGCTCCAAACAAAAGAAGCATAGCGTTGTTCTTATCCACTTCGTCTGGATGTTTATGGTAGCGGTTGCGATCACGATTGTTGCTACTGCTATACCCGGGCTCAGATGATTGTTGGAGGTTGGAACAACAGCAAAAACCTTAGTCATCCATATCCCCGAGTAGGTATCCTGCCGAACAGCCAAAACAACGAAAGACGAAACCAGTTGAAGAAATGTTTAGCTTCAACAGCTTCTAAAAGGTTACCTTTATTTCTGCTTGGCGAAATATTCTTATTGGTGAAAAAAGATGGAAGCAGTAAGACTGTTAGAGTACAGTCAATATTTGCGACATAGGTACTTGGAGACTCTGGGTAAGCTCCCTTGGGAGGAAGTTGTAAAGGATAGAGGTGCCAGTTTTAACTCTCTTAGAGATATTTACTTACATTGCGTCTCTGTGTTGGATTTCTATGTAAACCACCTTGCGCAAGGTGACACCAATTATCCAAGAATAAACTTTGATGATTATGATAATATTGAGAAAATCAACGAGTACTTAGAAAAAGTGGAATCTAAGGCCAACGCATATTTGAGCAAGGTTACCCCAGAAGAACTTTCAAGGAAGATCGATAGAAAGATGAGAGATGGAACCACTAT
>Ga0208457_1000082_pt1 | contig 134447 bp, 119 predicted proteins | sample June2015DPH_10_1_FD_185513 | JGI IMG/M metagenome (GOLD analysis project Ga0208457, IMG submission 185513) | Peatland microbial communities from SPRUCE experiment site at the Marcell Experimental Forest, Minnesota, USA - June2015DPH_10_150... | ecosystem: Environmental > Terrestrial > Soil >... | reverse complement strand
GCACCCGCTCCGGCGACCTCGATCCGGGGCTGGTTTGGTATCTGGCGCGCACCGAGGGCCTCGATGCAAAACGGTTCAATGAGATGGTCAATTTCCAGTCCGGGCTGCTCGGCGTGTCGGAGACCAGTTCCGACATGCGCGACTTGCTGGAGCACGAAACGCAAGACGTGCGGGCGGCGGAAGCGGTCGCCTTGTTTTGTTACCAGGTGAAAAAATGGGTCGGCGCATTCGCAGCGGCGTTGGGAGGATTGGACACGCTGGTGTTCGCTGGCGGCATCGGAGAGAACGCGCCCATAGTCCGCGCCCGGATTTGCGATGGGCTGCGATTTCTTGGAATCCAACTCGAAGAAAAGCGAAACGCGGCGAATGAGGGCGTGATTTCCGCGGAGACCAGCGGGATTCCCGTCCGCGTCATTCATGCGGACGAAGAACACATGATCGCCAAGACGGTTTGCCGCGTTCTCCGCCTTGACTGAAAAAAGGAGAATTGAACCATGAAGACAAACACTCTTTCCCCGGATCTGCTCCATAAGATGGATGCATACTGGCGCGCCGCCAACTATCTGTCGGTCGGCCAGATTTATCTCTACGACAATCCGTTGCTGAAGGAACCGCTGAAGCTGTCGCACGTGAAGCCCCTGGTGGTTGGACACTGGGGCACGACGCCGGGCCAGAACTTCATCTATGTGCATTTGAACCGGGTCATCAAGAAGTATGACCTGGATATGTTCTACATCGCCGGTCCCGGTCACGGCGGCCCGGCGCTGGTGGGCAATACTTACCTCGAAGGCACCTACAGTGAGATTTATCCGAACATCAGCCAGGACGAAGCCGGGCTGAAAAAGCTCTTCACGCAATTCTCGTTTCCCGGCGGGATTTCCAGCCATGTTGCGCCGACGACGCCGGGGTCGATCCACGAAGGTGGCGAGTTAGGGTACTCGCTCAGCCATGCCTTCGGGGCCGCGTTCGACAATCCCGATCTGATCGTCGCCTGCGTCGTCGGCGACGGTGAAGCGGAAACAGGCCCTTTAGCCACGGCATGGCACTCCAACAAGTTTCTCAACCCAATTACCGACGGAGCCGTGCTGCCGATCCTGCACCTCAATGGCTACAAGATCAGCAACCCGACCGTCCTGGCCCGCATCGAGCATGAGGAATTGGAGCAATTCTTCCGTGGCTGCGGCTGGACGCCTTACTTTGTAGAAGGCGATGAGCCGGAAAAGATGCATGAACTCATGGCTGCCACCTTGGAAACGGCCATCGAGGACATCCGGCGAATCCAAAAGAATGCACGGAACAAGAACGACACCACTCGGCCGCGCTGGCCGATGATCGTCCTTAGGTCACCCAAGGGCTGGACGGGACCGAAAGTCGTCGATGGTCTGCAAGTTGAGGGCACGTTCCGGGCGCACCAAGTTCCGCTCCTGGTGGATTCCGAGCATCCCGATCATCTCAAGCAGCTTGAAAGTTGGATGAAAAGCTACAAGGCAGAGGAACTCTTCGATGAGCGCGGTCGTCTCATGCCGGAATTGGCCGAGCTGGCGCCTAAGGGCGACCGGCGGATGGGCGCCAATCCCCACGCCAACGGCGGGATATTGTTGCGTGACTTGCTGATGCCGGATTTTCGTGTCCACGCGGTGAATGTGCCTTCGCCCGGCGCCGTTGACGGCCAGGATACGCTCGTGCTGGGCAAGTTCCTGCGAGACGTGGCCAAGCTGAATCAGGATCAGCGTAATTTCCGTATCTTCGGTCCCGATGAAACGCTCTCGAATCTCCTGGGCGCGGTCTTTGAAGCAACCAATCGTCAGTGGGACGCCCGAACAGTAAAGAACGATGAATTCCTCGCGCCCGCCGGACGCGTGCTGGACTCGATGCTCAGCGAGCACCAGTGCGAGGGTTGGTTGGAGGGATATCTGCTGACCGGGCGGCACGGGTTATTTAACTGCTACGAGGCATTTATTCACATCGTCGATTCGATGTTCAACCAGCACGCCAAGTGGCTGAAGGTCACAGCGGAACTGCCGTGGCGGCGGAAGATCGCCTCGCTGAACTATCTGCTTGCCTCCCACGTCTGGCAGCAGGACCACAACGGCTTCACGCACCAGGATCCCGGCTTCCTCGACCACGTCATCAACAAGAAGGCCGATATCGTGCGCGTTTACCTTCCGCCCGACGCCAACTGCCTGTTGTCGGTTTTTGATCACTGCCTGCATAGCCGGCACTATGTGAACGTGGTGGTTGCGGGAAAACACGCACTGCCCCAATGGCTGACCATAGAAGCGGCGGTCGTGCATTGCACGGAAGGAATCGGCATCTGGCAATGGGCCGGCAACGACCAAGGCGCCGAGCCGGACGTGGTAATGGCCTGCTGCGGAGACACGCCCACACTGGAGATCTTGGCTGCCGTTTCCATCCTTCGCAAACATCTGCCTGATCTGAAAATCCGGGTGATCAATGTCGTCGATCTCATGAAGCTTGAACCCAGCACGGAGCACCCGCACGGGCTGAGCGACAAGGATTACGACTCGCTCTTCACGAAAGACAAGCCGATCGTCTTCGCCTTCCATGGATACCCATGGCTGGTCCACCGGCTGACCTACCGCCGGACCAACCGCAACCTGCACGTCCGAGGCTACAAGGAAGAGGGCACGATCACGACGGCCTTTGACATGAGGGTGCAGAACGAGCTGGACCGGTTCCACCTGGTGCAAGATGTGGTTGATCGGCTACCGCAGTTGGGCGCCAAGGGGGCCTACCTGAAGCAGATGGTGCAGGACAAGCTCATCGAGCACAAGCAGTACATCGACAGGCACGGCCAAGACATGCCGGAAATCCGGAACTGGAAGTGGAACGAACAAGAAACAGGAAATCACGAAAGTGGAAACGATAAACATCAGTCCGGTAGCCAAATCCGAAGCGACAGCTAATGATGAGCCTGCAACGCCTCCGAGGGATCGTCAATTGGAAACATCGAGCCTTCCTGCAGCGACGCAGCCTGTGGCTGATTGGCGCACTCCTCGTCGCCAGTGCAGGCGCGTTCGGGTATCACTGGGCGTTTGGCAAAGCCAAGGTCCGCTATGCCACCGCTGCCGTCGAACGCGGCGATGTCGAAAGCACGGTCGTGGCGGCGGGCATCGTGCAGCCCATCAAGTATGCTGATGTCGGCGCTCAGACCTCCGGCAAGCTTAAATCGCTGAAGGTCAACCGCAGCGATCAGGTGGAAGAGAACCAGTTGCTCGCAGCGGCCTTCCGGCATACACTCGCACGGTCAGAAACAAGAGGATCGATTTTCCGATGAAGGGTCCGAGGTATGCCTGTGAACTCCGACAGCGTAAAACCAATAGAAAATCAGGCGATCGTCGCAACCGATCTGACAAAATGGTTTGGCGAAGGCGATGCCAAGATGACTGCCGTGAATGGTGTCGGGCTTGTCGCTCACTTTGGCGAGATGTTGTTCATCGTCGGCCCCTCCGGCAGCGGCAAGACCACGCTGCTCAGCATGATTTCCGGCATCCTGCGTCCCAACGCCGGCAAGGTGATAGTCAAAGGGGCCGATATCTGGACTCTGAACAATGACCAGTTGGCTGACTTCCGTCTGAATACAGTTGGCTTCGTATTCCAGGACTATCATCTGTTTCCGCGGCTGACCACGGCCGAGAATGTCGCGATCCCGTTGATCCTGAAGAAGCGCGACTGGGACGAATCAATCACCGAGGCAAAAAAATACCTCGAGATCGTCGGTCTGAAAGGCCGGGGCGAGATTCTGCCAGTGAAGCTCTCGGGCGGCGAGCAACAGCGCGTGGCGATCGCGCGCGCGATCAGCAGCAGTCCAGAGATCCTGATTCTCGACGAACCGACCGCATCCCTTGACGGTGACACCGGGAAGATGATCATCGCCTTCGTAAAAGAGAAAATTCTCAATAAAAGCCGCTGCATCCTGATCGTCACCCATGATGCGCGCATCAACGAGTATGCGGACCGGATCCTCCATATGGAAGATGGACATCTCTCCGCGTCGGACAAGGGAGCCGAATGAACGCAGACGAACCTAAACCTGAAGCCAAACCAGCCGAGCCGAAACCTGAAGGCAAAGCACCTGATGCCAAAGCGCCTGATGCCAAGGCAGACGAGCCTAAGCCTGAAGCCAAAGCATCTGATGCCAAGGCTGAAGCCAAAGCGGGCAAGCCTAAGCGTGAAGTCAGAAACAAGATCATCTTTGCCCTCGCGATAATAGGTATCTTGGCCGGACTGGTCGCCGCCTACATCTTTGGCATTGAAAGGAAGGCCCAGCCCCCCGTGTTCAAACCGGTCAGCAGCCCTTACGAGTCGGCAATCTATGCCAATGGCATTATCGAGAGCGAACAGGCGAGCGGTGCAAACATCAATATCTATCCTGAAGTTTCCGGTCCGATCATCCAGGTGCTCGTGCGCGAGGGCCAGCGGGTGTCGGCCGGCACTCCGCTGTTCACCATCGACGATTCCGTGCAGAGAGCAAACGCGGAGTTGGCCGAATCCAACCTGAAAGCGGCTCACGACCAGTACGACAAGCGCCGCGCCTCCTACGACATTGACCCGAAATCGATCAGCAAGGACGTGCTGGATACTGCGGAAGACGCAGTCAATCAGGCGGCAGCCGCACTGAAGGCAGCTAACGCGTTGCTACAAAAATATTCGGTCAAAGCGCCGGTCGACGGAGTCGTGCTGGCCGTCAACGCAACGGCCGGTAGCTATGTGTCGTCGCAGGGTGCCTATGACGCCTACACGCAGGCATCCGACCCGCTCGTGGTAATGGGAGCGCCCCAAGACTATCTGGCCGTGCGCTGTTATGTCGATGAGATACTGGTCTCACGGCTGCCGTCTCCGTGGCATATTCAAGCGCAGATGTCGATCCGCGGAACCGACATTAAGGTGCCGCTGGAGTTCGTCCGGGTGCAGCCTTATGTTTCGCCCAAGATTGAGCTGTCTAATCAGCGCCAGGAGAAAGTCGACCTGCGGGTGCTGCCGGTGATTTTCCGGTTCGAGAAACAGGACGCCCCGGTCTACCCCGGCCAGTTGGTGGATGTCTTCATCGGAAAGAAGTAGCGTCCCCGTCAGAGCGAATGCGATGAACAACTTTCGATCATACGGGCAACGCTCGACGGGCCTAGGCTAGGCACCATGAAATACGGTGGCATCCTGCGGATCGGATTCAAGCTGCTGGTGAATGACAAGGCCAAATTCTCCGCGCTGTTGATCGGGATCACCTTCGCCGTGTTCCTGATGATGCAAATGACGGCGATGTTCGCCGGCATCCTGAACCGTGCCTATTCGACTGTCACTAATATCGGAGCTTCGATGTGGATCATGGACCCGGCGGTCAATACCGCCACCAGTTCGATTCCGATGCCCGATTACCTGCTGGACGCGGTGCGCAGCATGGATGGGGTCAGCTATGCGGTGCCGCTCTTTATAGGTGGCGCGCAGGTCAGGCTCGATAGCGGTACCTATCAATCTGTAACTGTCGTCGGTCTGGACGACACCAGCCTGTTTGGCCGTCCCGAAGTTGAACAGGGCAATATTCAGGACATCTATGCCGACAACGCGTTTCTGGTAGTCAACGACGCTGAATTCTCGAAGCTGGAGAACCCGAAGATCGGCACTACGTTTGAACTCAATGATCACCGCGGTACCATTGTGGGCATCGCCCGGGTCGCCGCGAACGGACTGAACGGCGTGCCGACGCTCTATACAACCTACAGTCGTGCGATCGAATACATCCCGACGACGCGTTTCACCATCTCTTATGTACTGGTGCAGACGAAGAGTGAGACTGCCGTGGCCGGCATCAAGCAACAAGTCACCAAGCTCGGCTACGTGGCCCTTACCAAGGATGAATTCAACAAACAGATCGCCGACTACTACACCTACAAGACGGGTATTGGCACCAACATCCTGTTGATGACCGTGATCAGCTTTATCGTTGGACTGTCGATCTCGGGCCAGACTTTTTACACCTTCATCCTCGAAAACCTGGAGAAATTTGGCGCGCTGAAGGCCATCGGCGCAAAGGGGCGCGAGCTGGTCTACATGATCCTGTTCATGGCGACCTTTACTGCGCTGACCGGCTATGGCCTGGGCGTCGGTCTGGTGACGCTGATGATCTCGATCGCCCGATCCCGGCTGCCCAATTACGCAGCGATGATCACGTTCTGGAACCTGGGGCTGGCCTTTGGCATGGTCGTACTGATCGCCGGAATCTCAAGCTATGTCGGGATACGCAAGGTCCTCAAAATCGAGCCCTTCGATATCTTCAGGGGATAGCAATGAGCCATTCAATGAAAACCATAATCTCACTGCTCAAAACGGAAACCAGAATGACAGTAGTTGCACTTGCGTGCCTGGTTCTGTTCGCCGGATGCAGCTTCGCGCCGAAGTATGCGAAGCCTGTAGTCCAAACGCCCGCCGCCTTCAAGGAACTGGCTCCGGAACAACTCAAAGAAGCCGAAGGTTGGAAAGCAGCGGAGCCAAAGGACGACATGATTCGCGGCAAGTGGTGGGAAATGTTCCATGAACCGGAGTTGAACGAGCTCGAAGACCAGGTGGCTGTTTCCAACCAGACCGTTGCTGCGGCGCTCGCCAATTTCCTCGCCGCGCGAGCCGTGGTGAAACAAACCCAGTCGCAGTATTTCCCAACCGTGACCGCCAGTCCTTCTGTCACGAGATCACGGCAGTCATCGCTACAAACTCAATCAAGTTCGTCGCCGGCCCCTTTGACTGTCACCGAATACTCGCTGCCATTTGACGCCTCCTGGGAGTTGGATTTCTGGGGCCGCATTCGCAACACAGTGAAGGCAAACTCTCTTGAAGCGCAAGCCACGCTTGCCGATCTCGAAAACGTGCGGCTGACCATTCAGGCGGAAGTGGCAGCGGATTATTTTCAGCTTCGCGTGCTGGATGCGCAGAAGCAGCTTTTGGATGCGGCGGCGCTCGCTTATCAGGAGTCGCTTAAGCTGACACAAGTCCAGTATGACACCGGCATCGCGTCCGGCCAGGACGTCGCGCAAGCCGAAACGCAACTCAACACCACGCGCGCGCAGGCCACCGACCTCGGCATCCAGCGCGCGCAACTCGAACACGCCATCGCGACGCTCCTCGGGAAACCGGCTTCATCATTTTCCATCGCAACAAATCCGTTGACCGCGACCACCATCGCGATTCCCTCCGGCATTCCGTCGCAACTGCTCGAACGCCGTCCCGACGTCGCCGCCACCGAACGCCGCGTCGCGGAGGCGAACGCGCAAATCGGCGTGGCGCGCGCGGCTTATTTTCCGACGATTACTTTGAGCGGCTCGGCGGGATATCAGAGTACATCTGTGGGGAATCTTTTTTCCGGGCCGAGTCTTGCCTGGTCCGTCGGCGCGACGCTGGCGCAAACACTTTTTGACGCCGGATTACGCAAAGCCGTCACCGAACAAGCCTGGGCGATCTACCAGGGCACCGTCGCGAACTACCGTCAGACCGTGCTCACCGCTTTTCAAGAAGTCGAAGACAATCTATCGACGCTGCGAATCTTGTCACAGGAACTTCAACAACAGAATGCCGCCGTCGAATCGTCACAGCGCTACCTGACGCTCGCCAACGACCGCTACAAATCCGGCCTGGACAGTTACCTCAATGTGATCACCGCGCAAACCACTCTGTTGAGCAATCAGCGTACGGCGATGAATCTCCGGATGCAACAGATGACGGCGAGCGTCCAGTTGATCAAAGCGCTGGGTGGCGGCTGGGATGTTTCGCATGGAAGGACAGAGGCCATTCCTTGAGCGCCACGCCCGGCCAGAAAAGCCGAACAACTCGACCCCATCGAGGCGCTGGCTCGGGATTAGAAACGCCATGAGTCCCAGCTCCAAAACTTATTTATGAGAACAAAGATCATCAACACCGCGAGGGCGCTGGTCGCCGGCGACAAGGGCCTGCTGGCGATGGATGAAAGTAATCCAACCTGCAACAAACGATTTGCCAGGCTGGGGATTCCCCAGACCGAAGAGGCCCGGCGCGCCTATCGGGAGTTGATTGTGACCACGCCCGGTCTCGGTGAGAGCATCAGTGGCGCGATCCTTTACGACGAGACGATCCGCCAGCAGAAGAAAGATGGCACTCCCTTCGTTAAAGCCCTCACGGACGCCGGAATCATTCCCGGCATCAAGGTTGACACCGGCGCAAAGGACATGGCCGGTCATCCCGGAGAGAAAATAACCGAAGGCCTGGACGGATTGCGCGACCGCCTGGCTGAATACTCTCGAATGGGCGCCCGTTTTGCCAAGTGGCGCGCGGTGATTGCCGTGGGCGATGACATTCCCAGCCGGGCTTGCATCGAGGCCAACGCGCAGGCGCTGGCTCGCTATGCCGCGTTGTGCCAGGAAACCGGACTGGTCCCCGTCGTCGAGCCGGAAGTGCTCATGGACGGCGAGCATACCCTGGAGCGGTGCCGCGAGGTAACGGAGGAAGTCCTGCGAACGGTTTTCAACCAGCTTTACACACAACGGGTGACGCTGGAGGGTATGATCCTGAAGCCCAACATGGTGCTTCCGGGATTGACCTGCCCCAAGCAAGAATCCGTGGACGAGGTGGCCGATGCCACAGTGAGGTGTCTCTTGCGAGCCGTCCCCGCTGCCGTTCCGGGGATTGCGTTCCTGTCGGGCGGCCAATCCGGTGAACTGGCCTCGGCCCGTTTGAATGCCATGAATGTTAGATTCAAGTCGCGACTGCCGTGGGCGTTGGCGTTTTCGTTTGCCCGCGCCATCCAGCAGCCGGCTTTGGAGATTTGGCAAGGCAAGGAGGCCAACGTGCCTGCGGCACAGAAAGCTCTGGTTCACAGAGCCAGGTGCAACCGGGCTGCGCGCCGCGGCGAATACAATGCCGCGATGGAAAGGACATGAGCGTAACGACATGGGTACCCATGGCTAGTCCACCGGCTGGCGGACGGGACCCGGACGCATCGAAAGAAGGGGAGGCCAAAACGCCTTCCGCCCGAACGCTGCGTGGTCTGGACTGGTTGAATTTTTTTCTCGCCGACGTCCAGACGGGAGTCGGACCATTCCTCGCGATCTACCTCGCGGGATATGGGTGGAACGAGCAGCGCGTGGGAATCGCTCTCACCGTTGGCGGAATCGCCGGAATCCTGACCCAAACCCCGGCGGGCGCGCTGGTCGACCACCTCCGATCCAAACGCGCGTTGATTGCCGCGGGGATCGTCGCGCTGGCGGTGGGGGCGTTGCTGATTGCGCTCGTGCCAACCTTTTGGTCCGTGATGTCGGCCCAAGTCTTGATTGGCGGCACCTCGAGCATTTTCGGTCCGGCCATCTGTGCCATTTCCCTCGGGATCGTGGGACGCCAGTTGTTTGATCGCCGCCAGGGACGTAACCAGGCTTTCAACTCGGCCGGCAACGTCGCCGCCGCCGTGTCGATGGGCCTGCTTGGTCACTTCATTTCCAATCGCAGCATCTTTTTCTTCGTGTCGGTCTGCGCGCTCCCGACCATCCTCACCCTGCTCATCATCCACCCCGATGAGATCGATTATGAGCAGGCGCGGGGCGCGAAGAAAGGCGCCGAAGTCGGCAAACCCGTCAAAGCGCACGCACTGCTGAAGGATCGGCCACTGGTCATCTTTCTTGTCTGCGCGGTGATGTTTCACTTTGCCAATGCCGCAATGCTGCCGCTCTTGGGCGAGATGCTCGCCAAGGGTCAGGGCCGAAACTCGATGATGTTCATGTCGGCATGCGTGGTGACCACGCAGCTTGTCATCACGTTGCTCGCTTCCTGGTCGGGGCGGAAAGCGGGGTCGTGGGGTAGAAAGCCACTGCTGCTCGTCGCATTCGGAGCGCTGCCGGTTCGCGCCGTTCTCTACACGCTCACCGACAACACGGGTGCGCTGGTCGCGATCCAGATCCTGGATGGTGTGGCGGCGGCAATATTCGGCGTTGTCTCGGTTCTCGTGATCGCCGACCTCACGCAGGGCTCTGGCCGCTTTAATCTCACCCTCGGGGCCATCAGCACGGCGGTCGGCATTGGCGCTTCGTTCAGCCAGGTCATCGCCGGTTCCATCGTGCATCACTTTGGTTTCAACGCGGGCTTTCTCTTCCTTGCTGCGGTCGCGTCGGCCGCATTCGGCATCCTCTACTTCTTCATGCCGGAGACACGCGATAAACGATTTCTAAATCCAACCCAAGGAGCACCAACCCTATGAGCACCATCCTTCTGCTGGCTTTGTCGAATGTCTTCATGACCTTCGCCTGGTACGGGCACTTGAAATACGGTCACGACTGGCCGCTCTGGAAAGCGATCCTGGTCTCGTGGGCGATCGCGCTGATCGAATACTGCCTGGCGGTGCCGGCGAATCGCCTCGGCTATGGCCAGTTCTCGGGATTCCAGCTCAAGATCATTCAAGAGGTCGTCACGATCGTCGTCTTCATCGGATTCGCAATCATGTTTCTGAAGGAGAAACTCGCGTGGAATTATCTCGTGGCGTTCGCCTTTCTCGTCGTGGCCGCGTTCTTCGCCTTTGCGTTCAAGGCACCCGGACCGGCCGCCTGAACGACCGGGCTGCGCGCCAGAGAGGAAGTTCACTATGCGAACGACCCCAAATCAATCCGAAGCCGAGCCGGTACCCTCGAAGCCGGGATCGAAGCCCGATGCGAAGGATGATTTGAAATCCCTGCCCATGCCGGAGCTGCAGGCAAAGTTGGGGTCGTCGCCAGACGGCCTCAGTCAAGTCGAGGCGCAGAAACGGCTGGCCCAATACGGGCCGAACGAGATTGAAGAAAAGAAGACTAATCCGTTCCTGAAATTCCTCGCCTATCTTTGGGGTCCCATCCCGTGGATGCTCGAAGCGGCCGTGATTCTTTCGGCGGTTGCCCGGCATTGGCCGGACTTTGCCATCATCCTCCTTCTGCTTCTGGCCAACGCCACGGTTGGATTCTGGGAAGAACACGAGGCGGCCAACGCCATCGCCGCCCTGAAGGCCAAAATGGCGATCAAGGCCCGGGTGAAACGGGATGGGAAATGGATCAATCCGGCGGCGCGTGAACTGGTGCCGGGCGACGTCATCCGCGTGCGCCTGGGTGACATCGTGCCGGCGGATGCGCGCCTGTTGGACGGCGAGCCGGTGGAGGTGGATCAGTCCGCGCTGACGGGAGAGTCGTTGCCCGCCACGCGAAAACCTAGCGAGGCGGTGTTTTCCGGTTCGATCATCCGTCAGGGCGAAATCGGTGCGCTGGTCTATGCCACGGGCGCGAACACCTATTTCGGCAAGACGGCGCAACTGGTGCAGGAGGCGCACACCGTCAGCCATTTTCAAAAGGCGGTTTTGAAGATTGGCAATTACCTGATCATCCTCGCGGTGGCTCTGGTGGCGGTGATTATTACCGTCGCGCTCTTCCGCGGCGACCCGATCCTCACCACGTTGCAGTTCGCCCTGGTGCTGACGGTGGCCGCGATTCCCGTTTCGATGCCGACGGTGTTGTCGGTGACGATGGCGGTTGGCGCGCGGCTGCTCGCTAAAAAAGAGGCGATTGTGAGCCGGCTGTCGGCCATCGAGGAACTGGCGGGCGTGGACGTGCTGTGCTCGGACAAGACCGGCACCCTGACCCAGAACAAGCTGACGCTGGGCGATCCGTTCAGCGTGAACAATGTCCCCGCCGAGCAAGTCATCCTAAATGCCGCGCTGGCATCGCGCGCGGACGATAATGACACCATTGATCTGGCCGTCCTGGGCGGACTGAAAGACAAAGAGGCGTTGCAGGGTTATCAGGTGATTCATTTCCAGCCGTTCGACCCGGTGCATAAACGCACGGAGGCCGCCGTCAAAGCCGCGGACGGAAAGACGTTCAAGGTGACCAAGGGCGCGCCGCAGATGATTTTGGAATTGTCGGCCAACGCCGGGCAGGTGAAACCCGCTGTCGAGAAGGCGGTCAACGAATTCGCGGCGCGCGGCTTTCGTTCGTTGGGCGTGGCGCGGGCCGAGGGCGACGGGCAATGGCAGTTTCTGGGCGTGTTGCCCCTGTTCGATCCGCCACGGGAAGATGCCAAGGCAACCATCGCGACCGCGCGACAGATGGGCGTGAAGATCAAGATGGTTACGGGCGATGCACTGGCCATCGCCAAGGAAACCGCGAAAAAGTTGGACATGGGCACAAACATCCTTGATGCCGCCAGCCTGGGAGACTCAAAGAAGCAAGAGACCACAGAGGTGGCTGAATCTATCGAAAAGGCCGACGGTTTCGCCCAGGTGTTCCCCGAACACAAGTTTCACATTGTGGATGTCCTGCAAAAACGCGGGCACATCGTCGGCATGACGGGCGATGGGGTGAATGACGCCCCCGCGCTGAAGGAAGCCGATTGCGGCATCGCCGTTTCGGGTGCGACGGATGCGGCGCGCGCGGCGGCGGCCATCGTGCTGCTGACGCCTGGCCTGTCGGTGATCATTGATGCGATCAAGGAGAGCCGGAGAATTTTCCAGCGGATGAACAGCTACGCGATCTACCGCATTGCCGAAACGCTGGGCGTGCTGTTGTTCATGACGTTGTCAATCCTGGTATTTAACTTTTACCCGGTGACCGCAGTCATGATCGTGATGTTGGCGTTGCTCAACGACGGCGCGATCCTGTCCATCGCGTATGACAATGTTCACTACTCGAACAAGCCCGAGACCTGGAACATGCGCCTGGTGCTGGGGATCGCCACGGTGGTGAGCGTCATCGGGGTCATGGACTCCTTTGGCCTGTTTTATCTCGGTGAACGTGTCTTTCACCTCGACCGTGCGCTCATCCAGACGCTGATTTACCTGAAACTGTCCGTGGCGGGACATTTGAAAATTTTCCTCACACGCACGCGCGGCCCGTTCTGGTCCATTCGTCCCGCGCGGATTCTGCTGGTGGCGGTGTTCGGCACGCAAGTGGTGGCTACCATGATCGCGGTTTATGGATTGTTTATGCCGCCAATCGGTTGGGGTTGGGCGCTCATGGTGTGGGGCTACTCCCTGGTGTGGTTCCTCGTCAACGACCGCGTGAAACTGCTCGCGTATCGGATTTTCGATCCAGTCAAAACCAAGACGCCGTCCGATTTGACCCCGCAGATCGCCAGACGTGCCTATGGACTGTACGAGCAGCGAGGCCGCCAGGACGGTCGAGCAGTTCAGGACTGGGGGCAGGCGGAGCGGGAGATTCGGAAAGATGAACCCCATAAATAAACAGACGCGAACAACATGGCTGGCATGGCCGAAAGGATGAAGATGAAAATCAATTCAAAGGATTTCCGTGTGCGGCCCGGAGAAAAGGTCAAACTCAAAGAGTGGCCAACGATGGTGAAGCCCGTTTGCAAGTCGAAGAAGCGGTATCAAAAACTCCTGGAAGAACACGTTGAGGAGTTGAGCTCGCTGCAACGCCTTTACTACGCGTCCAACCGCTATGCGTTGCTGCTGATTTTTCAGGGGATGGACGCTGCCGGCAAGGACGGCGCCATCCGGCACGTCATGTCCGGGGTCAATCCGCAAGGCTGCCAGGTTTTCAGTTTCAAACAGCCGAGCGCCGACGAGTTGGAACATGATTTTCTCTGGCGCACGACGCGCCGGCTTCCCGAACGCGGGCAGATCGGCATTTTCAATCGTTCCTATTACGAGGAAGTGCTGATCGTTCGGGTGCATCCGGAGATTCTCCGCGGCCAGGGGCTTTCGGAAGAGTTGCGCGACGAGAAAACCATCTGGAAGGGGCGGTATCGTTCCATCGTGGACTTGGAGGAGCATCTCCACCGCAACGGCACCCGGATCATCAAATTTTTCCTTCACCTGTCGAAGGAGGAACAGCGAAAGCGCTTGCTCGAGCGCATTGATGAGCCGGACAAGAACTGGAAATTCAGCCTCTCGGACATTCATGAGAGGAACTACTGGAAGCATTACATGAAGGCTTATGAGGATTGCCTGAACGCGACCAGCACCCATCACGCGCCCTGGCACGTCGTTCCCGCCGATGATAAGGATAATGCCCGGTTGATTGTTTCCCAAATTGTCCTTGATGCGCTCAATGAACTTAAGATGGCATATCCCAAGACCACCGCGAAACGTCGGCGGGAATTGAAATCTATCCGCAAACGGCTCTGAAGAGCAAAACCATGACCAATAAGCAACCATAACAACAGTATGCAATCGGCATGGTCGGCTCGCGGCATCAACTTCCCACCGCACAATGTTTCCGAGATCCCGGTTGCTGAGTGCGACACAAAACTGGAGCGCGAGATAGTCAGTTTTGTTGACCGCATCCTCGCGGCGAAGCGGCACGTAGCAATCGAACACAAACAGTATTGACGGGTGGGAGAGGCGTAAATTATAATGCACTTAAAAGGCGAGAAGAGGAGGTCAGGGTTGTGCCACAGCCGAATTTACAAACAGGTCAACAAGTTGTTTTGCAGCATGACGGTGTTTTCCAACTGCTGAAGGTCTTGCGCGAGCGGGGGTACCGGGTCATCGGGCCGACATTGGGGCGAGGCGCGATTGTTTACGACGAACTGAACTCGGGCGCGGAGTTGCCGGCCGGCTGGACGGACACGCAGGACGGCGGCACTTATCGACTGCAAAAGCGCGGGGACAAGGCGTTGTTCGGCTATACGGTCGGGCCGCACTCCTGGAAGAAGATTCTCCATCCCGCAACGCGCCGTTTCTGGCGGGCGAAACGCAACGGGGATGGGATTGAATTGTTGGACGAAGAACGCGAACCGGCCAAGCTCGCGTTCGTGGGAGTTCGGGCGTGTGACCGCCAAGCCATCGCGGTTCAGGACAAGATTTTCCTCGAAGGAACATACGTCGATCCAGCATACAAATCCCAGCGCGAGAATGTCTTCATTGTGGCGGTCAACTGCGGGCAGGCAGGCGGCACATGCTTTTGTGCGTCGATGGGCACCGGACCGAAGGCGACCTTCGGGTTTGACCTGGCATTGACGGAAATTCTTGAGAATGGCGCGCATTATTTCGTCGTGGAAGTCGGCACGGCGCGTGGGGCGGAGATTCTCGACGGCGTGCCCTGCAAGGAAGCAAGCTCCGAGCAGTTGGCGGCGGCCAAACGGGTTGTCGCGAAAACGGCCGCGCACATGGGGCGTCGCATGGATACGACCGACATCAAGGCGCTCTTGTATCGCAACTACGAGCATCCACGCTGGGACAATGTCGCGGCCCGCTGTTTGAACTGCGCCAACTGCACAATGGTTTGTCCGACCTGTTTTTGCACGACCGTCGAAGATGTGACGGACCTGACGGGCGATTCCACCGAGCGCTGGCGGAAGTGGGACTCGTGTTTCACGATGGATTTCTCTTACATCGTTGGCGGCAGCGTACGGGCGTCGGCGCTGGCGCGGTATCGGCAGTGGATGACGCACAAGCTGGCCACCTGGATCGATCAGTTCGGCACGTCGGGCTGCGTCGGGTGCGGGCGTTGCATCACGTGGTGTCCGGTGGCCATCGATATTACCGAAGAGGTCCGGGCCATTCGCGAAAGCGAACCGGCCAAGAAAGGAACAGCATGATCCACACACTTGAACCCATCATACGCGAGCATCCGTTTTTCAAGGACCTGGCTGAGCCGCATCTCAAATTGGTCGTCGGCTGCGCCAAGAACGTGCGGTTCGACGAAGGCCAGATGTTGTTCCGCGAGGGCGAACCGGCCGACGAGTTTTACATGATCCGCACGGGCCAGGTGACGATCGAGGTTCACGTGCCGGGACGCGGGCCGGCCATTTGGGAGACGGTTGGCGAAGGCGACGTGCTCGGCTGGTCGTGGCTGTTTCCGCCGTATCGCTGGCATTTTGATGCGCGAGCGCAGCAACCAACGCGCGCCCTGGCGTTCGATGGCAAATGCCTGCGGGGCAAATGCGACCAGGACCACGATCTGGGCTACGAATTGATGAAGCTGTGTGCCGCCGTCATGGTGCAACGGCTGCAGGCGGCACGGTTGCAACTGCTGGATTTGTATGGCGTCAAAAAGTAAATCAATCACCGTCGCCGCGCCACCGGAACCGATGCAACCGCGGTCGTATCGGATTCAGCGGGTGCGGCAGGAAACGCACGACACGTTCACGCTCGAACTGGAACCGGTCGACGGGGTGGACGGTTTCGAGTTCGCGCCCGGGCAGTTCAACATGCTGTACGTGTTCGGCGTGGGCGAAGTACCGATCTCCATCAGCGGCGACCCCACCACGCCGAAGACACTCACGCATACCACGCGGGTGGTCGGGACAGTGACCCGGGCGATGCGCCAATTGAAACGGGGCGATCTCCTCGGCATTCGCGGCCCGTTTGGGAAACCGTGGCCTGTCGAGCAGGCCCGGGGGCGGGACGTGGTCGTGGTGCCGGGCGGCATCGGGTTGGCGCCGTTGCGCCCGGTGCTGTACGCGCTGATGGCCCAGCGGAAGCAGTTCCGGCGCGTGGTGTTGCTCTACGGCGCGCGCACCCCGCAAGATGTCCTCTTCCCCAAGGAACTGGAGCAGTGGCGCAGCCGGTCCGACTTCGATGTCCATCTCACCGTTGATCGGGCCACGGGCGCGTGGCGCGACAACGTGGGCTTGGTCACCAACCTGATCCCACGCGCGTCATTCGATCCGGCGAACGCGGTGGCGATGGTCTGCGGACCGGAAGTGATGATGCGCTACGTCGTGATAGAACTGGAAAAGCGCGGCCTGACCGATGACCGGATCTACGTGTCGATGGAACGCAACATGAAATGCGGCCTCGGCTTTTGCGGGCATTGCTTGTTCGGGCCGACGTTCATATGCAAGGATGGGCCGGTGTTCCGGTTCGACCGCATCCGCCACTTTTTCAGCAAACGGGAGGTGTGACATGGCGCGAAGCAAGAAACCGAAACTCGCCGTCTGGAAGTTCGCCTCCTGCGATGGTTGCCAGTTGAGCCTGCTGGATTGCGAAGACGAATTGCTGACGCTGGCCGGCGCGGTGGACATCGCCTACTTCCTCGAAGCCTCGCGGGCCACCGTCAAAGGGCCGTACGACCTGTCGCTGGTCGAAGGTTCGATCACCACCGCGCACGACGCCGAACGGATTCACCAGATTCGCCGGACCTCGAAACGGCTGGTGGCGATAGGCGCGTGCGCCACCGCCGGCGGGATCCAGTCGTTGCGCAATTTCAAGGACGTCCGCGAGTTCACCGCGATCGTGTACGCCCAACCGAAGTACATCGAGACGCTGAACAAATCGACGCCGATTTCGGATCACGTGCTTGTGGATTTCGAACTCCAGGGTTGTCCCGTGAACAAATATCAGTTGGTGGAGGTCGTTAACGCCCTTCTCCACGGCCGCAAACCGAATACACCGCGCCACAGCGTCTGCACCGAATGCAAACGGCGCGGAATCGTGTGCGTGATGGTGGCCGAAGGCACGCCGTGTCTGGGGCCGGTCACCCAGATGGGTTGCGGCATCGGCGGCGAGTACAGCGGCGCAATCTGCCCGGCGTACGACCGCGGCTGCTACGGGTGCTTCGGCCCGAAGGAAACCCCCAACACCCGTGCCCTGAGCCGGTGGTGGGCCGAGCATGGCATGAACGAGCAGGAACTGGTGCGGAAATTCCGCGGGTTCAATGCCGGCGCCGAGGCGTTTCGGAAGGAAAGCGAAGCGCATGAAAAGTAGGACGATCAAAGTAAACTGGCTGGCGCGGGTCGAGGGCGAAGGCGCGCTGAACGTTAAGATCAAGGACGGCAAAGTTGCCGACCTCAAGTTCAGGATTTTCGAGCCGCCCCGGTTCTTCGAGGCATTCTTGCGTGGCCGCAAGTACAGCGAGGCGCCGGACATCACCGCCCGGATCTGCGGCATCTGCCCGATTGCCTACCAGATGAGCTCCTGCCACGCCATGGAAGACGCATTCAGCGTCAAGGTGGACGGCCAGTTGCGCGCGTTACGCCGTCTGATTTACTGCGGTGAGTGGATCGAGAGCCATGCGCTGCACGTGTACCTGCTGCACGCGCCGGACTTTCTCGGCTACGAGGACGCCATCCAAATCGCGCGCGATCATCCGGACGTCGTCCGCCACGCCCTGCAATTGAAAAAGGCCGGCAACAGCCTGATGACCATGCTGGGCGGTCGCGAGATTCACCCTATCAACGTGCGTGTCGGCGGTTTCTATAGCGTGCCGACCAAGCGCGAGTTGGCGAAGATGACCGGACCGCTCGAAGCGGCCCGCGATATCGCCCTGGAAGCTGTGCGCTGGACTGCTGCCCTGTCCTTCCCCGATTTCGAGCGCGATTATGAGTTCGTCTCCCTGCGCCATCCGGACGAATATCCGCTCAACGAAGGCCGGTTGGTGTCCAATCGCGGACTGGACATTCCGGTGCGCGATTACGAAAAACATTTTGCGGAGCAACACGTGGCGCATTCCACGTCGCTCCACTCGCAGATCGAAGATCGTGGCGCGTATCTCGTCGGCCCACTGGCGCGCGTGAACCTTAACTTCGACAGACTCACGCCGCTCGCGCAAAAAACCGCTCGCGCGGTGGGTTTCAAGGTGCCGTGCCGGAACCCGTTCAAGAGCATCATTGCGCGTTGCGTGGAACTGGTTCACGTCTGCGACGAAGCGCTACAGATCATCGCCGAATACGAAATGCCCGACCAACCGGCCGTGCAATTCCAGCCCCAAGCGGCCACGGGGTGCGGTTGCACCGAAGCTCCGCGCGGCATCCTGTATCACCGCTATCGCATCGATGATCAAGGCCTGATCATCGATGCCAAGATTGTCCCGCCCACGTCGCAGAACCAGGGTTCAATCGAAGCCGACCTGCGCGAGTTCATATCCGCCAATCTCAAGTTGCCGGCCGATAAGCTGCAGTGGCAATGCGAACAGGCGATTCGTAATTACGACCCTTGTATCTCCTGTTCCACCCACTACCTGAAACTGCATATCGAACGGATGTGAAGTCGCCCGTGCTCATCATCGGTATCGGCAACCCCGACCGCGGTGATGATGCCGTCGGCGTGATTGTCGCCCAACGCCTGCGCCAACGTTTGCCGGCGCAGGTTCCGATCCTGCAAACCACGGGCGATCCCGGTTTCTTGCTGGAAGCCTGGTCACGCCGCCAGGCGGATCCGCCTACTGGCGGACAAACCGCCGAAACCGTCATCCTGATCGACGCCGTCCATTCCGGCGCACCTCCCGGCACGATACACCGTCTCGACGCCCATGAATCACCGTTGCCAGCGAACTTTTTCCGGTGCTCCACACACGCCCTGGGCCTCCACGAAGCGATCGAACTGGCCCGTGCGCTGGGCCAACTCCCACCCAAACTCATCGTGTACGGAATCGAAGCCAAGGATTTCACCGCCGGTACCGGCCTTTCCGCGCCCGTCGAGCAAGCCGCCCACCAGCTTGTGGACTTGGTGTGCTGCGCGCATGACTGCATAGGCCGAGTTGCCTGCGCAACGGTGACCCAAGGCTGACCAGTTTCGCCGACTAAGGTGGGAGGGGCATACCTGCCCCGATACTCGCCCCGACACCCGCTGTCGGGGTCCATGTCGGGGCGAATGAGTAGGCGCGGCTTTTCCGCCTGTCGGCCCGCCGCCTCGTTCACCCCGCTCAGGAGCGGGGCAGGGAGGCGGCCTACATTACCCGCCATATCTCGGTGGCAGCATCCAGATGCGCCCAGGCGCGTAATATCTTGATAAAATGCTGGACGCGATGAAGAGAACTCTCGATACTGGCGGCTATTACATCTTTGGCAGTGGCTCACTCGGTGGGCAGAGTTGACGGGTCGTCAAACCAACCAACTAACGGAGGTGTCTCATGCAAGAGATGTTCAACAAGACGATCGACTCGATCGGAGCGTACCTTCCCAACCTCATCGGCGCCCTCGCCATCCTGGTCATCGGTTGGCTGCTTGCCTTCGCGGTGGCGGCACTCCTGCGCACGGTGCTGCGGCGCACCACGCTGGACAACCGGCTGACGCGACTCCTTTTCGGCGCCGAAGCAGAGAAAAAGGTGCCGGTGGAGAACATAATCAGCAAGGGCGTGTTTTACCTGTTGATGGTGTTCGTGCTGGTGGCGTTTTTCCAGGCGTTGCAGCTGACAGCGATCACGGAGCCGCTCAACAATCTACTGGACACCATCTTCGGCTATCTGCCGTGTCTGTTCGGCGCGGGCATCCTGCTATTGATCGCTTGGATGCTGGCGACGGTGTTGCGGCGCGTGATGTTGGGCACGCTGCAAACCTTCAAGCTTGATGAGCGCATCAGCGGACAGGCCGAGCCCAAAGCCAAGTCCATCCCGTTGAGCAAGACGCTGTCAGACGTGGTGTACTGGGTGGTCTTTCTTCTGTTTCTGCCGGGCATTCTCGACGCGCTGCGCTTACAGGGCCAACTCGAGCCGATCAAAACGCTGCTCAACCGGGTGTTTGAGTTCGTGCCGAACATTCTCGGCGCCGGCCTCATCATCCTGATCGGCTGGTTTATCGCTCGCCTCGTCAGACAGGTGGTCACCAACCTTCTGGTGGCGGCCGGGGTGGATCGGCTGAGCGACCGCATGGGCCTGGCAGACACACTGGGTGAGATGAGACTCTCGGGACTGATCGGTCTGGTGCTGTACATTCTCATCCTTATCCCCGTGATCATCGCCGGGCTTAATGCGCTGAAGTTGGATGCGGTGACGCAGCCGGCCAGCGCGATGTTGGGCAAGATCATGGGCGCGCTGCCGTTGCTGTTCGGCGCGGCGCTGGTTGTGGTGATCTCCTACGTCGTGGCGCGCATCGTGGCGACGCTGGTGACAAACGTCCTGGCGGGCATGGGCTTCAACAACGTGCTCATCAACCTCGGAATCACCAAGAAACCGGCGCAGGGCGCAAAAACTCCGGCGGCGATCGTCGGCATGTTGGCGCTGGTCACCATTATGATTCTGGCCAGCATTGAAGCCGCCCGCATGCTGACGTTTGACACGTTGGCGGATCTGCTGGCGAAACTGCTGGTTTTCGGCGGCCATATCTTGATGGGCTTGATCATCCTCGGCGTTGGGATGTTCCTGGCCAACATCGTGGCCAAATCCGTGCAGGAGAGTGGCCGCGCCAACGCGCCCATGCTCTCCACGGTCGCGCGCGTCGTCATCCTGGTGCTGGCGGGCGCGATGGCGCTGCGGCAGATGGACATCGCCAACGAGATCGTCAATCTCGCGTTCGGCCTGCTGCTCGGGGCCGTGGCCGTGGCCGTTGCGATCGCCTTCGGCTTGGGCGGGCGCGAAAGCGCTGCACGCCTGATCGAGGAATGGCGGGCATCGGCCAAGGGCAAGCAGTAAATCTCATGCCAGAATTGCGTCGGGGCGGTCGGAAGACCGCCCCGACGACGTTCTCTGTCGGCTCGGTTGTTGATCGTGTTCGGAAGCGGTTTGACGTGGGCATCGTGCGTGATTCAGTGGTGACGAGGCTTTTCGAGCCACTTCGTTGACAGCGCCGTGGTGCGATGTTAGTGTTGCACGCAGCTTTCAAGAGAACCCATGGGTGCGACCAGAAGAGATTTATCAGGCGTCTTCGATGCGGAGCTGAAAAGCCGACGCGCGCAGAAAGCCGTTGTTCTCGATAAGGCTTTCCATCTGACTCACAAGGGGATCACGTTTGTCACTGACAAGTTTTGGCCCGAGTGGACGGAAGTTGGCGTGGAGATGCGCTTGCCGAACAAGACCGCGCGGAGGGATCAACAGATCATGTGTCGCGGTGTCGTGGTGCAATGTACGCGGCGCGAGCGGGGAAACGGATTCGAGGTGTCGCTGTTATTCCTCGACCTTTCCAAGCGGGCGCAAAGCCAGCTCAGCGTCATCCCTCCGTCCGTCAGCCCCGTCAGCATCTCGATCTCACGCTGACTTCTCATGGAATACCTGCACAGCCTTCTGAAGTTCGCCGTCAACATGGGCGCTTCAGACATCCACGTCAAACCGGGCCATCATGCGACGATCCGCATCTCGGGCGAATTGTTCCCTGTCCAGGTTGATCCCCCCAGCCGGGAACAAGTGGAAGAAATCGTCCGCCACATGCTGCCACAGCATCTGGAAGCGCGGCTCGAACGCGAGAAGGAGGTCGATTTTTCCTACCTCCACGAATCCCTCGGCCGCTACCGCGTCAACGTTTTCCATCAGCGCGGCGAACTGTGCCTCGCCATGCGCTTCGTGAAGGCACACGTTCCATCGTTCGACGAGCTGCACTTGCCGGAGCAACTTGGGGAAATTGCCTGCGCCGAGCGCGGCGTCATATTGGTGAGCGGCTCCACCGGGTGCGGCAAATCCAGCACGCTGGCCGCAATGATCGAGCACATCAACCAACACGAAAAATGCCACATCATCACGCTCGAAGATCCGATTGAGTATGTCTTCGAAGACAAGCAGTCCGTGATCGAACAGCGCGAAGTTGGCCTGGACACACTGAGCTTTGAACGGGCCCTGGTTCATGTCATGCGCCAGGACCCCGATGTGATTATGATCGGCGAGATGCGTGACAGCCAGTCGTTCATGGCGGCACTGGCCGCATCTGACACCGGCCACCTCGTCTTGACCACACTGCACACCACGACTGCCTACTCCGCCATCGGCCGCATTCTGGATTTCTTTCCCGCGCACGAGCGCGATCAAATTCGCCGACAGTTCGCTGCCAACTTGCAGGCTGTGATTAGCCAGCGCCTTGTCCCCGCAATCGCGGGCAGCGTCGTGCCGGCGGTGGAAATCATGATCAACACGCCGACCGTGCGCAAGCTGATCGACGAAAACCGGCTCGACACGTTGTTTGCCGCCATTGAGACTGGGAGTGAAGACGGCATGCAGACATTCAACCAGTCGCTTTACAAGCTGGTCAAGGCGAAGATGATTACGGAAGAAAACGCTCTGGCCCGCGCGACAAATCCCGACGCATTGAAGATGAACTTCCGCGGCATCTTCCTCGACGAGTCCCGCCGCATCCTCTCCTCGGGCTAGTCCCAGTGCCTTGTCACAGTTGATTGGGGGGGCAGGAACGTGCATGGTGGCGTTGACCAAGGAGGTCAAATGTCAACCAAGTACATCGTGCAACTCGGCGACGCCGAAGCCCACCTGATCGCGCTGGCACAGTTGCGGACCTGAAGCAGGCTCCGAGGCCGGTTACTCGTGCTGGTGGCGGATGTCGCGGGCTTCCACTCGCCCCGCTGAGGGCGTGCAACCCGCCATTGCCGGGAGTAGCGCGCGTTCTATCAAACTCACGACAATCCCAAGCGTTTCCACGAACGCTCAAGCTCCTGCAAGGCTTGCCGCCGTTGCTTCTGGAGCTGTTTGACGAGCACGCGGGGAGCGGCGGGGCCTTCGGGCAGGAACTCTTCGAGCGCAATGTCGATGTCGTGGATGCGCGCGAGGACTTGTTCGGCCTCGTGCAATCGCTTGGTGAGTCTCTGCTCGCCGGGGTCGAGAAATGGCGCGAAGAATTCGCCGACGTACCGCGCTTGGCGCAACATCCCGCGCAACCTGTGCAGTTTCGCGCTATCGGTTGAATGCCACAGATTGTCCTGCTTGCGCACGCGACGCAGGGCTTTGGTAAATTTCTTGCGGGCCAGCGATTCTAGGACTCCGTTGGCCGGCGCAGTCTCCAGTAACAGCGGTAGTTCGGCACGCAACAGCCGTGCTGCGTGGTGCCTCAGTGCACCGAAATGCGCGCCGCGCAGGCTGCGACGCACCGTCGCGTCCTGAAGATAACGACAGCGGAGTTGATGATGCAAGAACGGTTGCCAGAGCCGGCTCGCCGTCAATGGCTGTCGCGCCGCATCGGTTCGCAGGAAATCAATCCATACGTCGAGGTCGCGCGCCGGGCCGAGTTCACGGCCCAGTTCGCGCAAGGCTCCGTCGATAAACTCCGTCGACTCGCGTGGGAGGTGTTTGCGGAACAGCCGTAGCAGCGTATGCATCCTGCGCGTGGCGACGCGGATGCGATGCAACGGCTCGATGTCGCTCCCGTCAAGCGTACCGTCGATATTGGCCAGAATGGTTTTGTATTGCAGCGACAGCAGCCGTCGCGCGGCTTCCGCCGGCGGCAGGTCGGGATACACCAACTGCCGTGTGATTGTCCGGTCCGGCACGAGACGTATCTCCAACGGGAACACTTTGCGCCAAAGATCCGCCTTGCGGTCCGCACGCGTGAGGTTGTGCGGGAACAGGCCGCTGGCCACGCGCGCTTCGACGTTCTTCGCGTTGAATTCCACGCTCGTGATGGCGGCGTTCTGAATGTGGCCGTAGTCGAGTCCGTCGGCCAGCCGCAGGAACGCGCTGAGACGCAACACGCGGTCGCGTTGGGCGTCGGTCAATTCATCAAACAGTGGATGGCGCAAGATCTCAGCCAGCTTCCCACCGTGCAGCAGCATGATTCCGGCAATCAACGGCAGTTGCATCTCGCGATAACCCTTGATGCCTTCCTGGAGAATGATTTGGGCGCTCACTTCGACATGGTGCAGCGGGTTGACGCTGTACCCCACGTCGTGGAGGCGCGCTGCCGCTTCGAGCAGGACGCGGTTGGCAGCGGGGATATTCAGACGGACGCGCGTCTTGTCGAACAAATTCAACGCCAAGGCGGTGACGTACTCGGTGTGGACCGACTCATTGTGGTATTTCCGACACAGTTCGGCAATCGTCGGGTGCATATCACGACGAGGAAGACGCGGGCCGCTGCGGTTCGAACACGGTGTAACGATCCGTTTGCGCCCGTTGGGCGGCCTCGCGGGCCAATCGGTACATCGCCTCCTGAAAACTAGCTGGTTTCCCCGGGCCGGATGATGGAGCGTGGACGTAATCGCCATCGGGCATCAACGTGCGTGCCTTCGGTGCGTCTTGGAAACAAAGATTGAGCATGGCGATGAGCCGCTGCTGGTGATCGCGATCTTCGACGGGCACGAGCAGCTCGACGCGTCGGTCGAGGTTGCGCGGCATCCAGTCGGCGCTGGAGATGAACACCAACGATTCGCCGCCGTGATGAAAATACAGCACGCGCGCGTGTTCGAGGAACCGGTCCACGATGCTGGCCACGGTGATGTTCTCGCTGAGGCCGCGCACGCCGGGGCGCAAACAGCAAATGCCGCGCACGTTCAACTGGATCGTCACGCCCGCCTGCGACGCCTTGTACAGCGCCTGAATGATCTGTGTATCGACGAGTGAGTTAATCTTGGCCATGATAAGCGCCTTCTGGCCTTGTTTGCGGCGTTGGATTTCGCTTTCGATGAGGCCGAGCAATTTTGCCCGCAGGCCGAGCGGAGCGGCTTCGAGCTTGCGATACGCGATCGGCTGCGAGTAGCCGGTGATACTGTTGAAGAACATGGTGGCGTCCGCGCCCAGGTCTTCGTTGCAGGTCATCAACCCGATGTCGCTGTAGAGCGTGGCGGTGATCTCGTTGTAGTTGCCGGTGCCGAAGTGGCAGTAACGCCGCACGCCGCCCGACTCCCGTCGTACGATGATGCAGACTTTCGCGTGCGTCTTGAGCCATTTGAGGCCGTAAATCACCTGCACGCCGGCCAATTCCAGCGCTTTGGCCCACTCGATATTGCGCGCTTCGTCGAAGCGCGCCTTGAGTTCCACGACGGCCGTCACGTGCTTACCTCTGCCGGCCGCACGTGTCAGAGCGGCGACCACCGGGCTGTTCTCGCTGGTGCGATAAAGGATTTGTTTGATCGCCAGCACATCCGGATCGTCGGCAGCTTGGTCGATCAAGCGGACCACCGGCTCGAACGATTCGTAGGGATGAATGAGCAGCACGTCCTTGCGGGCGATGACGTCGAACATCGAATCGTTGGGCGCCACCTGCGGCGAAGGCTGCGGCGGCCACGGTTGATCCTTGAGTTCCTCGTGGCCGACCATTTTCGGCAGCGCGGCGAAAGCGGAGAGATCGACCGGGCCCGGCACGCGGTAAACACTCTCTTCCCGCACCTTGAGCGCGCCCTTTAGAAATTTGAGCATCACCGAGGTGGCCGTGTCGGCAACCTCCAATCGGACACAAGCGCTATGTCGGCGCGCCTGGAGGACTTCGCGCATCTGTGCCAGCAGATCGTTTGCCTGGTCTTCCCGCACGCTCATGTCCGCATTGCGCGTGATGCGGAACGTCACCCACTCGGCCACAGGTTCGCCCGGAAAGAGTTTACCGATCATCGCGCCGATCACGTCTTCGATGAGCACGTATTGGAAGGCTTCCGTCGCGGGCACGGGGATCAGGCGCGCGAATTGCCGCGGCACGGCCACAACGGCATACCGCGGCCTGCGCGGAGAATCCTGCGCGGGCTTGAGGCGCACGACGAGATTGAGACCCAGACCGCGCAAAAGGGGAAATGTCGCCGCCGACTCGATGGCCATGGGGGCCAGCACGGGATAGATTTGAGTCTCGAAGAATTGTTCGAGATATTCGCGCTGCTGTGGGTTCAGGTTCTCAGGGAGCACCCGGCGAATGCCAGCTTCAGCCAGCAGCACTTCCAGTTCGTGCAGCAGACATCCGTTTTGGTCAGCAACCATCTGATGCGTCCGGCGACGGATGATCGAAAGCTGGCGCGCCGTGCTGAGCCCGGCGGGATCGAAGCGCGTCTTGCCTTCCTCGAGCAATTGCTGCAACCCGCCCACGCGCACCATGAAAAACTCGTCGAGATTGGAACTGCTGATGGACAGAAACTTGACTCGCTCCAGCAACGGGACGGTCGGATCCATGGCTTCCTCTAGCACGCGCCGGTTGAACTCGAGCCAACTCAGTTCACGATTAAAGAACAACGGTTCTTTGCGCGGCTTAGCCATGAGCGGATTCGGACAACGTGGCGCGGGCGGCCTGCAACGCGACCGGCATGCCGAAGACTTCCTCGAACATGTTGGCTTTCTCCTTCAGCGCGAGACGTTCGAGGGTGAGGTCCTGCACGTCGTGGACGGTGGCGACGAATTGGTTCTTTTCGCGTGTGAACGACACCTTGCGTTGCTCCGCCAGATGGCTGCGCTCCAGCGCGTCGGCGACGCGCAGCATGGCGGCCAGTTTGGCGACGGCGATACGGCTGTCGCGGTCGAGCGCTTGGTATTCTTCATGATACGGCTGCGGCGTCGCGCGGCGGTGGTAACGGGCCGTCAACGCGATGAGCGCGATGTCCTTGTGCCGCAGCCCAAACAAATCGCTGTTGAGGATCAGGTACATGGAATGTTTGTGATGGCTCCGTTCGCTGACGTAATTGCCGATCTCGTGCAGCAGCGCGGCAATCCGCAGCAGCAGTTCGTACCGCGGATCGAGATTGTGTTCCGCCCGTAATGCGCGGAACATCTGGACGCTCAACTCGGCGACGTGCTCCGCGTGGCCGCGGTCGAACGAGTATTTCTTGCCGAGCGTCACGGCCGAGTAAATCGCCTGGACGGCAAATTCCCCGGTCCACGTGCTGCCGGCGACCATTTCTTGGATCAGCCCGTCGCGCAGACTCGCTTTGGGGACGAGGATGGTTTTCACCGCGAACACGCGCGCCAGTTGTTCGCACACGAGCGACGCGGGACCAAGCGTCTCGGCTTCCTGATACGGGATGCAATACTGCCGCACGAGATCGTCCACGGGCACGGTGGCCAGCTTGTCGGCCAGTTCGTAGAATTCATTGAGTTCCAACGATACCAGCCGGTCGCTGGCCCACGACGGCGACAACAAGGACGCGGCGAACTGTGCGTCTCCGGAAACGGCCACCATGGCTTCGACCTGTTTGACGGGCACGGTGTGGTGGAGCTGGTCAACGACGCGCCGGATATGCTGGTCCAGCACGGCGCGGAGGCGTTCGGTCGGGGCGCGGTAGGTCTCCAAGGTTTCGCGAATACGGAGCGCGCCCACGCGGTAACTGTGGGCAAACGTCACGCAACCGTCTTCGAGAAGCAACAGTTCCGTGCTGCCGCCGCCAATATCCACGAGGATCGCGTTGCCCTTCTTGAGTCGCTTCTCGCCCTTGAGCGCGTCCTGAATCGCAATGTACGTCAGACGATTCTCCTCGGCGCCCTCGATGGCTTCCACGTTGATCTGGGTGGACATGTAGAGGCGGTCGAGAACGCTCTCGCGGTTTTCCGCTTCGCGCACGGCGCTGGTGGCGACCGCGCGAATCTGGTCGGGCCGCGTCACGCCGTACTCGTCCATGATCCGCCGGAAGCCTTTCATGATCTTCACGCATTCCTCGACCGTCTCGGTTTGGATCCGGCCCGTGGTAAACGTGTCCTTGCCCAGATGCACGGCGTGTTGCAGCGATTCCAGCGTGCGCACTTCGCCGTTGACTCCGATTTCGGCAATGCGCAGTCGCATCGCGCTGGCGCCGATGTCGATCACGGCGAGGATCCGCACGGCAGGACTCGTGTCGCGCGGTTGTGGTGTTGGTGCCTGCTTGCTCACGGCGCGTTTACCCTTTCCCGGTCAGTGCAGCCGCCAACGCCGCCGCGCCCAACACGCCGGCGTCATCGCCCAATTTGGCGGGGACGACCTTGAGCAATTTGGTGAACGGTTTCATCGCCTGCCTCTTGATGGCGGCGCGAACCTCTTGCAGATACAGGCTGGGCATGGCTTCCATCAGACCGCCTCCGAGCACAACGATGTCTGGTGCCAACAGGTTGACGACGCTCGCGACGGCAATGCCGAGATCTTTGGCGGCGTGCCTCACGATGGCCTGGACGGTCGTGTCCCCCAGTTCGATCGCCGAGGCGAGCGCGCCGCTGCGAATGGAACCGAGATCGGTGCCCGCTGCTTCCATGAGGTGCGGAGCTTGGCCGCGATACGCTGCTTCAGCGGCTTCAGCGGAGATGGCGAGCCGGCTCGCAACGGTTTCGAGACAGCCGCGCCGGCCGCAACCGCAGAGCCGTCCTTTGGGTTGCATGTGGATGTGACCAATCTCCATGCACGAGTGAATGCGGCCCCGGATGAGTTTGCCTTCATAGATGCACGCGCCGCCGATGCCGGTCCCGGGAAACACGCCGAGAACACAGCGCGCACCCTGTGCCGCACCGAACCGGTACTCGCCGAAGGTGCCGGCATCCACATCGTTGGAGAGGACTGCCGGACAATGAAAAACTTTTTCGAGTTCCTTGCGGAGCGAGACGTTGCGCCAGCGGATGTTGGGTGCCTGGAGCACGACGCCGTTGTCGAGGTCTAGCACGCCGGGGCAGCCGACGCCGATCGCGCCGAGCTGGCGGTGCTTGACGTGCACGGCTTGCAGGACCTCTTCAATCGTCTCGATGACGCGGGAAACGCTTGGAGCACCCCGGCCGTCCTTAGTCTTTTTGCGTCGGGTGGCGATGATGTTGAACTGTTTGTCCAACACGGCGGCCATCATCTTGGTGCCGCCGAGGTCGAACCCGATCCAATAACGGTTCTTGGAAGCCGGGGGCATGATGCATCCTCTCTCGGCGGTTGTATCCGCCGTTCGCGGCGCAGCAACGTCCGCCGCTCATTCTTTCTGGTGCCGAATGTCGCGGGCTTCGTAAAGGTACACGATTTCTTCGGCGATGTTGGTGGCGTGGTCGCCGATCCGCTCGAGGTTGTGCGCCACATTCATCAAGTTGAGCGCGCGAGTGATGGTGTGCGGGTCCTCGATCATGAAACTCGTCAACTCACGATGAAGCTGGCGGTTGAGTTTGTCAACATCCTCGTCACGGGTGACGACCTGGCGCGCCACATCGGGTTTCTCGTACACGAACGCGTCGAGCGCGTCGCGGATCATGCCGCGGACGATCTCGGCCATGCGGGGGATATCCACCAGCGGTTTCAGGGGTGGTTCCTTGTTCAACTCCTCGGTACGGTGGGCGATGTTAACGGCCTCGTCGCCGATGCGCTCCAGATCGTTCGAAATCTTCATGCCCATGGCGATGAACCGCAGGTCCTTGGCGATGGGCTGTCGCAGGGCGAGCAGTTTGATGCAGCGGTCGTCGATCTCCACTTCGAGTTGGTCGAGCAGTCGGTCGTCGGCATCCACCCGTTTGGCGAGGACGCCGTCGCGCTGCACAAGCGCTTTGAGCGCCTGCGCCACGTCTTGCTCGGCGAGGCTGGCCATGCGCAGCAGGGCTTCTTTCAATTCAGCGAGTTCCTGATCGAAATGCCGTTCCATGGTCAACCGAACCTTCCTGTCACGTAGTCCTCCGTCTGCTTGTTGCCGGGGTTGGTGAAAATTGTTTCCGTTTTATCGAACTCGATGAGCCGCCCCATGTAAAGGAACGCCGTGTGGTCCGAGCAGCGCGCCGCCTGCTGCATGTTGTGCGTCACGATCACGATAGTATATTCCTTCTTCAGTTCCTGAATCAACTCCTCGATCTTCATCGTCGCAAGCGGGTCGAGCGCCGAGGCGGGCTCGTCCATGAGGAGGACTTCGGGTTGTACCGCCAGGGCGCGCGCGATACAGAGACGTTGCTGCTGCCCGCCGGACAAGCTGGTCCCTGGACGGTGCAGGTGGTCTTTCACTTCATCCCACAACGCCGCCATGCGCAGCGCCTTTTCCATGCGTTCATAAAGAACCGCGTGGTTGCGGACACCATTGAGACGCAAACCGACGGTCACATTCTCGGCAATGGTCATCGTGGGGAATGGATTCGATTTCTGGAACACCATGCCGACGCGCCGGCGCACCAACGTGGGATCGATCTGCGGTGCATAAATGTTCTCGCCGAACAAAAGGATCTGACCCTCCAGTCTGGCGCCGCGCACCAGCTCGTGCATCCGATTGAGACAACGGAGGAATGTTGATTTGCCGCAGCCGCTCGGCCCGATGATGGCGCTGACGGATGTGGCGGGAATCTTCAAGTTCAAATCGAACAGGGCCTGATGCTGGCCGAACCAACCGTTGAGGCGATCCACCTCGAAGGCGATCTTCGGGACGGTAACTCCGTTCGCAACGAACCCCTCAGTGACCGGTACTGCCGGATGGTCATCTGGTCCGGCGGCCTTTGCGGTTGCCTGCGTTTTCTGGTTGATTGTCAGGTTGACCGTCATCGTCCGACTCCTGAGAGCTTGCCGCGTGTGAGCGCCCGTACCCCGATGTTGACGAAGAGGATCATGAGGATCAGGACCAAAGCACCGGCCCACGCCTGACGATGCCAATCGTCATAGGGCGAGATGGCGTAGGTGAATATTTGCAGCGGCAACGCCGCAATCGGATCTTTCAGGTTGTGCGTCCAGAACCGATTGCCAAACGCGGTGAACAACAGCGGCGCCGTTTCTCCAGCAATTCGGGCCTGGGCGAGCAACACGCCGGTGATGATTCCCTTGAGCGCTGTTTTCGCGACGATCCGGATGATCATCTTCCAGCGCGGGATGCCAAGCGCCAGAGCCGCTTCGCGATAGCCGTTGGGCACAAGCAACAGCACTTCCTCGGTTGTCCGCGTGATCAGTGGAATCATCATGAATCCCAGGGCGACACCACCGGCGTAGGCGGAAAACCCTTTCATCGGAATGACCACCAACGTATAGGCGACGATTCCCCAGACAATCGACGGCACACCGTTGAGAATGTCGGCCCCGAACCGGATCCACCAGTTCACGCGCTCGGCTCCATACTCAGCAAGGTATATCCCGCCGAGGACGCCGACCGGTACGCCAATCAGCGAGGCCAGCCCGAGTAAAACCAGCGTGCCCACGATCGCGTTGGCCATGCCGCCGCCGACCTCCCCAACCGGTGTGGGCAGGTGGGTGAAGAATCTCCAATCAAGCGAGCCGGCACCGGCCTTGATCAGGTAGAAGAGCACGAAACCCAGCGGGGCGATGGCCAGCAGGGCACAACCGAATGAGGCCCCGGACATAGCCAAGCTCTTGAGCTTCCGCCAGGTGTGATATGCCTTGCTCGTGTCCATGTTATTGCACCGCCCGGCTGGTTTTCGGCCCGGCCATGGTGACGATCAAGAGTTGCGCCAGAATGTTGGTGACGATGGTCACGGCGAAAAGCACCAAGCCGATTTCAAACAGGGCCGAGAGATAAAGATCGGTGGTTGCCTCTGCAAATTCGTTGGCAATGACGCTGGCCAGCGAATAGCCCGGCGCAAACAATGAGGCGGCGATCTCCGGGCGATTCCCGATCACCATCGTCACCGCCATTGTTTCGCCCAAGGCCCGACCCAGCCCGAGAATCACCGCGCCGAAAAGCCCGCGTTTCGCGTAGCTCAGCACGGCGATGCGCGTCACTTCCCAGTGGGTCGCCCCCAATCCATACGCGGCTTCACGCTGCAAATCGGGTACGGAGCGCAGAATCTCGCGGGACACCGAGGTGATGATCGGCAGGATCATGATGGCGATGACGATGCCGGCGGCCAGCATGCTCACTCCGTAGATCGGGCCTTGGAACAACGGGAGGAATCCCAGGCACTTCTGCAGCCACGGGAACAGGTGAGCGCGCAGCCAGGGAATCATCACGAAGATTCCCCACAACCCGAAGATGACGCTCGGAACGGCAGCGAGCATTTCCACGACGGTCACGATGGGCTGACGCAAGCGGGGCGGAGCAAGCTCCGTCAGGTAAACCGCCGTGCCGACGCCGAGCGGGACGGCAATGATCAGGGCGATGAGCGAGGAGGCCACCGTGCCGAAGATGAATGGCAGCGCCCCGAACTCTTCACGAACCGGATCCCAGGTGGAAGTCGCCAGAAAGTGCAGTCCGAACTTGTCGAGTGCCAAGCGCGAGCCGTGGTACAGCCCGATCCCCACCAGGATCATCAGGACCGCTACCGACAGTGCCATTCCGAGCGTCAGCCACTTGAACGCGCGGTCGAACACCCGCGACGGCGGTGCCAGGCGCACTTTACCTTCCACGCTCAATTCCGAAACGGCGGCACTGGTCATTTGGTTATCTTCTCCCAAAACGGGCCAGGGGAGAAGAGTGATTTGGCGCTCTCTTCTCCCCTCACTGGCCCATCCCACGGGCCGAACTCGCGTTCGACCCGAATTAGTACTGAATCTCCTTAATGCGCTGAAGGACTCGTTCCTGCAGGTTCTTTGGCAAGGAAGCGTAGTCGAGGGCCGCCGCCGCCTTCTGACCTTCCGTCAGCGCCCAGTTCAGGAACTCGACCAGCTTTTTCCCTTTGGCCGCGTCCTTCTGCTTTTCGTAAACCAGCACCCACGTCGCCCCGGCGATTGGATATGCACCGGCGCCCGGAGCATTCACCATCGAGAACCGGAAATCGTCCGGCACCTTGGCCGTGATCATTGCTGCCGTCACTGAATCCAACGAAGGCGTGACGTACTTCCCATCGGCATTCTTCACGTCCGCGTAGGACAAATTGTTTTGCAGCGCGTAAATCAACTCGACGTATCCAATCGATCCCGTCAATTGTTTCACCTGTCCGGAGACGCCCTCGTTGCCCTTATCGCCGAGACCGATGGGCCAGTTCACGGAAGTGTTGCGCCCGACCGCTTCGTGCCAGTCGTAACTGACTGCGCTCAGGTAGCTGGTAAAGATGTAGGTTGTGCCGCTGCCGTCCGAGCGGTGGACAACCACGATGTCCTGATCGGGCAGTTGCACGTCGGGATTCTGGCTCGCGATCTGCGGGTCATTCCATTTCTTGATCTTGCCCATGTAAACGCCCGCGATGGTCGCACCGTCGAGCTTGAGCTTCGGATTGCCCGGGAGGTTGTAGGTCATGACCACCGCGCCTGCGACGGTCGGGATATGCAGGATCTTACCGGGCGCTTTGGCGAGATTCTCGTCGCTCATCGGACCGTCGGACGCACCGAAATCCACCGTCTGGGCGAGGATCTGCTTCTGCCCGCCTCCCGAGCCGATGGATTGGTAGTTGAACCGGACCGAAGGATCGACTTTGACATAGTCATCGAACCACTTTGAATAGATCGGGTACGGGAACGTCGCCCCGGCGCCGTTGATGAGCATCTGAGCGGAAGCACCTCCTGCCGAGATGCCCAACAACAAACTGGATGTGAGGAGGTTTCTAAACATTTTGGTGAGTTTCATATCGTTCTTCCTTATGTATTATCGTTTGATTGTTACGGTTCTGTTACAAATGTGTTTCGTCTTTGTGACTTCCGTTGTAGCCGCGAATCTCATTCGCGGCCTTCCCCCGGTTGCCGCGAAAAGGTTTCGCGGCTACAAGGGGAAGCCGCCGCAACGGGTACGACGACAGGAGGCTGGCCCGTTGCGGCGACGAGGAGGACAATTAGAACTTGAACGTCGTGTCCGCTTGGACGCGCAGAGAATCCTGTCCCGCGTATCCGCCCTGCGAATGGGCTTCCGTGCGTTTGGCATCGATCTTGTCCGTGATGAATGCCTTGAACCCGAGTTGCCACCAATCCCTCACGCAGTACGTGGCATTGACGACATGACCTTTGCGATCAGTGCCGCCAAACGTACCAAAGTCGTCGTCGACAATCGCATCCCACGTGGCGTTGGCTTCCAGATCCTTGTATTCGTAGCCGACCAACCATTGGCCCTTCTTGTCGGCTTTGCCAAACACGGCCTGCAAGGCCCAGCCTTGGGTTTGATTGTCCGGGTTATTCGCGGACACATTGCGATAAACGCTGGCGAGATTATCAAGATACTCCCCGCCCAGCGTCAGCACGCTGGGCGTGCCAAGAAACGGCTGGTCGCAGATCGTCCAAGCGACTTCGCCGCCGCCGTAGAGCACCGCGAAGTTACCGAGAAAATTCGTCGTGCTCCCGATTGAGACGCTGTTGCCCGTATTGGGCGAAATGCCGGTCTTGATATCTCCGGGAAGAGTCCCGGCGGGAGCGCCCGTGCCCGGGCTGGGCGAAGCCTGCAGCAGTTGCAGATCGTGCGTCAGATAATAACCGCCTCCAACCGTGACCTTCACCCGGTCTACGTTCGCTTCCGCCCCGCCTTGGAAGTCGAACATGTAAACGTCGTTCGCATCTTTCGAGAATTCTTCGACAGCAAACTGGCCGAAGTTGCCGAACAACCTGTACTGATGTTTGTCGCCGAACTTGAATGACAGTTTCTCAACCACACCCTCGGGCGTCACATCGGGATCATAGATCATCGGCGACAAAGTGACGGGATGCCACATCGGCAGCGGCATCTTGCCGGCGGTCACCGAAAGCCAATCCACCGGCGGCGGATGAACCGTCACATAGGCCAGATTGATCGTGATCGGCTTCTTGCGAAACGCGTCGGTCAGCGTGGCATTTTGGCTGAGACCGTTCAACGGATCACCGCTGTCGCCCGAGCCGACCTGGATACCCAAATCCGCCCAGTCTTCAAGTTTCATATCGAGACCGAGCCGGAGGCGCATGCGGAAACGCAGCCGGGCATCTTGCACGAGGGCGCCCGTGGCCGGATTCTTTTCGAACTCGAAGTCCTCGGCGCGCAACCGCAGGTCGCCGGACCATTTCATCTGGTCAACCCAACTCGACACCTTGGTCTTGTCGTTCTTGACCACGGCATCCTTCATTTGCTTATCGTAATACTTCCGTGCCTCCACCGCCTCCTCGTGCGTGATGACGCCTTTATGCTCCAGCAAATCCAGAATGGCGTTCGGCTCCTCGGCTTTCGCGCCGCGGCCGAGCGCCAGCATCATTGCCGCACTCAACACGACGATTACGCTTCTCACATAGTTACATTTCATTTCGGTTCTTTGCTCCTCCTGTTCTTGGGCCCAACGATTGGGCCGTGGTTTCCTCGCCTGTAACAATGCCGTGAACCTAGGGGGCGGATGTGACGAACAAAGAACAGAAATGTTACGAAATGGTGAATTCGATGACCCCACGACTCGCAACGTCGTCACGATGATGAACAGCCCACTGGCCCCTTCTTCGCGCGCGATCACATTGCCGTCAGCAACATGCAGCCGGCGTCTTCCAGCGAGGCTCGGATATCTCTAGCCTTGTCCGGTGGCACGTAGGCGACGACGACCACATCGGTTTGTCTTCGTCGCCAGTCTAGAAACAACTTCGACAGTGTGTGTCCTCGGCCTAGGGTCGGATCCGCCCCGCATCCCTGCCACAGAACCCGAGCTTCGTAGTCATACAAGTTGATCATCGTCCCCGGCTTGACCGGCTTGTAAAGCTCCCTGACCAAGCCCGGCTCGAAAGTCGTTTCCCAGAGATAATCGGCGCAATCCGCCAAGTACCAATCCTCGCCCGGCCATCCTGCATTCATGAAGACGGCAAGTTCGTCCACGATAATATTCAATGTCTTTGCCATCGCTACACCTCCCGCACCCCTCCGTATATTCTCCGCGTGTGACAACCCGCTGTCAGAGCCGCAACAGTCCTGTGAGAATTCGCAACGCCGACACGCTTTACGTCAACTTCAAGAAGCCCAGCAGTGCCATCACCGGAGCGAATGCGAGTTGGCGCCCGCGCTCAGTGCTAATCGTTCGGCAGATTCACGGCGGGCGAATTCAGGGAGACGCAGGACTCTCGGCTGGCGCAGTGGCGCGACGCAAGAGCGCGTAAACGCGGGCGACCAACTCGGACATCTCAAACGGTTTGGTCATGTAGTCGTCTGCCCCGCGTCCGAAACCTCTGAGCTTGTCTTCGGGCATCGCCAAGGCCGTAAGCAGAAGAATCGGCATGCGACGTGTGACCGCGCTGGTCTTGAGCAGTCGGCAGACTTCGAAGCCGTGCATCTGCGGCAGCATCAGGTCGAGAATGAGCAGGTCGGGCTTGTGCTCGAAGACTTCGTTGAGCGCAGCCAGTCCGTTCGTGGCGACGATCGTGCGAAAACCGCTGCGCTGGAGACGGAACTCCAGCAGCTTGGCGGCATCGGGTTCGTCTTCCGCTATGACGACGATTTTCTGACGTTGCATGAAGGTGATCACGCGCTGTATTCGGGTTCGGACACGAGCAGATCGGATTGATCGCTCATGTCGGGCACAAGCGGAATCGGTCCGGCATCGATGGCAAACTCTGCTTCCTGCCAATGGAACAGGCGGATCGTGCCGTCGAAGTTCTCGACCAGTGCCGTGCTGTTTTCGACCCAATCGCCGCAGTTGTAATAAGCGACCCCGCGAATGTTCCGGATGGCAGGCGTGTGAATGTGCCCGCAAACAATGCCGTCCGCATCGTACATCTCGGCGTAGCGGACAACGGCTTCTTGGAATTGGCTGATGTAGCTTACGGCGTTCTTCACACGTCTCTTCGCGTAAGCGCTCAGCGACCAATAGCCGAGGCCCAGCCGCTGCCGCAGGTAGTTCAACGGGCGGTTCGCGTTGAGGAGAAACGTGTAGCCGGCGTCGCCGAGATACGCCAGCCACTTGGCGTGCTTGATGACCGTGTCGAACTCATGTCCGTGCATCACGAGCAGCCGCCGGCCGGTGGCGGTCGTGTGCACATCGCGAGTCTTGATGGCGACGTTTCCGTACACGCCCAGAAAGTTGTGGCAAAACTCATCGTGATTGCCCGGAATGACGACGATTTTCGTGCCGTGGCGCGCCTTGCGGAGGATCTTCTGCACCACGTCGTTGTGCGTCTGCGGCCAGCAACGATCCTTCTTCAGACGCCAGATATCGATCGCATCGCCGACCAGATAGAGAGTCCGAAACTCGTTGTGTCGGAGGAAATCGAGCAGGCCGCGGGCATTACAGCCGCGGGTGCCCAGGTGCAAATCTGAAATCCAGACGGTTTTGTATTCCATACTTCAGCGTGAAATATGGAGGAAGTGTTTGTCAAACTCGCGACGCAAATGTGACAGTTGGGAAAACTTCGTCGCTGCGCCTAGCCCGCATATTTCTCAGCGCGGCAGAGCCGCAACCAAACAGGCCAATCCCCCTCACCCGGCCCCGCAAATGACGCAGGGCCGGCCTCTCCCCCACGCGGCGGGGGCGAGGCGTTCCCCTCTCCCGCGTCGTGCACGGGAGAGGGTTAGGGTGAGGGCCAAACTTCTTGCTCAAAAACAAGAAACAGATGGATAGGTAACACACGCCCGTGTGAAACACGCGTCCGCAGGGCCGACAATTCGGCGAAAGCTGCCGAATTATCGGGGCAGCCCCGACGCACTCCGTGTGTCGGCTAGGCTTTGGGCAGCGTGAAATAGAACGAGCTGCCCTTTCCCGGCTGGCTTTCCACCCAGACGTGGCCGCCGTGGGCTTGGATGATGTGTTTGACGATGGAAAGACCGAGCCCCGTTCCGCCCATTTCCCGGCTCCGGGCCTTGTCCACGCGTTAGAATCATTCGAAAATGCGGGACAAATGTTCCGGCGCGTAGATGACAGGCCGAGGGTGTGATGATCGAGGCGACCCAAACGACGGTGATCTGGATGTGTTTCACCGTGTGTTCTCCATATTGGTGGTTTGCCTAGGGCACCAAACGAATGCGGTAGTAACCCGTGGGAGAGTTCGTGGCGGCACCAACATCGAGGTAGTTGGTGATAGCACCAACGGTGTTGGTGACGGTAAAGAGATCAACGAAATTGTTCGAATAGCCGCCGCTGGCGTCGCCGGAAGAAAACTGCAGCGCGTTGGTTCTTCCAACGCCTGTTTGCCACGTTACCAGCATATCATTCCCTTGGGCCGTAATGGACAGAATGCGGAACGCTGACGCGGAATTGGTCGGGTCGGTGCCGGCCATGAACTCCTGCAGGTTCGTGAACCCATCGCCGTCGGGATCGGCGCCGGGGTCCGCCGCGGGGTTGTTCGTGCTGCCGAAATACTGGATCTGCCACACCTGGAAGGGTGTCAACACCGCGATGTTGTTTGGCTGCGTATTGGTGCTCGATCCACCGGAGCCGGTTGCGATGAGGGTCACGGTGTACACACCGGCGGCGTAAGTGTGGGTCACTGTATTGGCGGCCGTGTTGATGCTGCTGGTGTCACCAAAATCCCAGAACCGATTGGTGATGTTACCGGTCGAGGTATCGGTGAACGTTACCACCAGCGGCGCGGTTCCATTGGTCGGATTGCCGGTGAAACTGGCCGACGGCGAAGCCGGGGGGACCGGGATGGTGTAATCGGCGACAACGGGCAGGTGATCGGTGGCGGTGGTGAGGTCTTGGTAAAGCTGCGACGCGCTAATCGGCGCATTCGTCGGAATGCTGTTGCTCAGGGATGTGTTGGAACTGTTGTTGACACTGCTCTCGTAAGGGGTTGTGCCATTGTTGCCGAACGAGTGGTAGGTTCCGGAAACGTAGGCCAATCCACCGGCAACGCTGTAATAGACGTTGCTCGACATCACCTCAAGATCATCCCGGTAGTGCAGACTCGTGGCCGATTCAGTCTTCATGCTGAGCAAGGAATTGACGCTCCAATTGATGCCTGCAGTGCCGGAGGGGTTGAACGGGTCGAATCCTTGAATACCAGTCAGCGTCGTGCTGACGATGTTTTGGTACGACGTCTCGGTACTGGTGCTGATGTTGTAATCGCCGACGTAGAGAACCCGGGAGTTGGTGGGTAGCGTTGCCGAATTGGTACGGATGATCCCGGCTTCGATGGTGCGCCGCGTCAAGCTACTGGAATCCGTACCCGATTTGTAGTGACTTACGTACACATAGAACAGGTTCAAGGCGTTGGTCGGGATGCCTGCGGGAGCGAACAAGTAACGCCCGACCTGCCGGGCCTCCCCCGATCCACTTGGCGTGCCAATGCCAACGGACTCGAGAAGTTGCACCGTGTTCGTGTTGTAAACCAACGCATTGGGGCCGCCGCCGGTGCCGCCAGTGGACGTGAGTTGCAAACCACTCATGGCGTACACGGCTGATATGCCACGGGAAGAACAAAAAGCGTTCAAACCATCCAGGATCGGTTGGACCGTGGTCGGGTTGCTGGTCGTCTCCTGCAAGGCAAGAATGTCGATCGGCTGCGCCGGATCGCTGCCCAGGATCTCTTCTCCAATCCCTTCGAGCACGCCGCCGTTCGTCACACTTCCGCCGCTGGAGGGGGTAATCAAACCCGGGCGCGGAGCGGTATAGCCACCCGTGTCGGCTTCAATGTTGTAGGTGACGATGCGCAGCGTTCTCGTTTGAGCTGAAGCGGCCGCCGTGATGCTGCAGGCCACGAAGAAGGCCAGCCAAGGCAGAACAACATGGATGATCGTTTTTCGCTGCATGAGAGTCTCCCGAGCGTGCTCGCATGAGTTATGTGCAGCCCCGCCACGAATAAACACTCCTCGCCCTGCCACGCCGATTGTTCCCTGTTTGCCCTGGCTGTGGCAGAGCGAGGATTCGCAGTTCCGCTCTCTATCCGTTCGTCAGGCTATTAGCCATCGTGAGGCTCAACAGCCCATCGAGAGTTCTAGTTTTCCTGCCGCTACATGTGACGGCGGCGGCGAAGGAACAGCATTCCGATCAAGCCGGCCCCAACGAGCACGACCGTCGAAGGCTCGGGCACGGCCACGACATCGGCAAACGTTGTCCCGACAAGGAGGTTGTCAACCGTCTCCACACCAGCGCCCTGGCTTGTGCTTGCCTGGCGCAGGGCAAAGTCTTGCCAAGGATCGATGTAACTCTTGTCAGTGGCCGTCACGCTTGGATCTGTTTCCTGGGTCGGATTGAGCCAAAGAGTACCACTCCCGTTTGCTCCCACGTTGCTGTCCAGCTTGATGACCACTTTATACGTTGTCCCCAAGCTCAAATCCGTCGCAATAAAGGCGACGCCGGCATTCGTTGGTTGGCTGGCGGAGTTGGCAATACCGATTCTGATGTCTCCCGGCGTAGTCACACCGTTCGTCGTGACCCATACGCGCGCGCCAAAGTCGCTCGTCGTGCTGTCCTTGAACAGCGCAAAGTAAGAACCAGGGCCGGCCGGCAGCGCGCTGAAATTCACATCGAAACTCGCGTAAAGAACGGTACCGGTGCCGTACGTCCCTCCCAACGATATCTGATCGTCTGCCGAGTTGGTTTGATTGACCACAGCTTGGCCGGAGACGACATTGAGCGGCGTCGACCCGCTAAAGCTAGTCCAAGCCCCTCCGGAAACAACCGTCAAGTCGCCGTCCGAATAGTTGAACTGCTCATTCACCAATTGAGTTGCACTTGCCTTGCCGACCACGGATGCCAACAGCCCAATGCCCACCAAGACTCTCACAATGTTAGTAAACTTTTTCATCATCCCTTCTCCCTCTCTATTGATTGATGGTTTTTCACCAGTTGTTTTGTTTCGTGCCTTTTTCTTCCAACTCTTCTCCAAGAATCGTCCCGCAGGCTATCCCGGTAACGTGACAACCAAAGGGCACGCAGGTTACATTCCGGTAAAGAACGGATACTGAGCCGCCACGTGCAAGAGAATGACTCCTAGTCATCGTATGCATACACCGCTGGCCTTTCACGGGCAGGTGGGTTTGGTGCAGGTGGAGCACGGATACCAATCATAATCCTTGTGTCGGGCCCACTCGGCAGATGGATCACTCATCTCGACCTGCAACCTTTGATACTTCACCTGTGGCAGCCATTCGGCGTGGCCGTCCACGAACACGAAGTTCATGCCGCCGAAATGCCGCGGCGGAACCGTCGGACGAACGTATGGTGAGAGATAGTAGCCGTCGGTGAAAGAGTAAGTGTTGTTTTCGCTCTCGCTAAGGAAGACGGTCTGACTCGGCTTGTCGCAGATGCTGCGTTTGTAAACTTGGCCCGAACATCCGGTCAGAACGCGGTTCATGGCGTACGCAAACCACGGATTGCTCGTACTTGGCGCAGCGCTCAGCGCCATCGTCCTCACGCTGGGACACACGTAAATGGACTTTATCCCGGGCACAGGAATTTTGTTTAGCGCGTACAGATCCTTCAACGCTGACGCGCCGATGTAGGGGCTGAGGATGTTGAACCAAGCACCCAGGTTGTAACTCTGGTCGATCCCAACACTCCCAGTGGCTCCCTCGTACGGCATGTAGTCATTATTGTCATCGGCGTACATGTTCAAGGCCAAGCCCCACTGGCGCATGTTGCTCATACAGGATGCTGCGTTTGCCTTCTCTCGGGCCTTGCCCAATGCCGGCAACAACAGGCTGGCCAGAATCCCGATGATGGCTACCACAACGAGAAGCTCAATCAGCGTGAATGCTGCATTGTCCTCTGGGCAGAGTTGCAGCGGCGTCGCTTGAATCAACGCTGATCGTCTGTGCGCCCGGCCTGTTGCTTGCCGCGAGAGCCGCAATGTATCCGAATCCATTTCGTTCCTCCTTCAAGTTCACTCGCTGAACTGCCCCATGGTCTGAGGCGCTTGAATCATCACCCGCACCACTGAGGATGACCCTACCCAAGGCAGGTTGCGGATCGGTCACAGAGAAGTTACAGATGAGAAAACAATCTTCGTGGCCCCACTCCTGTTCCCGGACGCGCCCGGGTGCCGGAGATTCTCATTCACTGAGCTGTCTCCGGCACCGCCGCGCTCGCCATCCCATGCTCTCCTATGATTCTCGCCCTTACGGCCCCAGACGGATTCGGTAGAACCGATTGGTCCCACTCTGATCGACACAGTTGGTGCTTGTGTCACCGGTAACGTTGATGATGATCCCGCCGCTGATGTCGGTGAAGTTGTTGCTGTAACCGCCGGCGGCGGTTCCAACCGCACCTTGCACCACGTTGGTCCTCACGCCCGCCGTCTTCCATGCGACCGTCACGTTCGTGGGCGTTTGCACGACCGAGGTGATCCGGAACACCGATGCTGGGTTGGTCGGATTCAGACCCAGCAGGAACTGGTTGGTATTGCTGATCCCTTTACCCAAGGGATCTGCCGTGGGATCCCCCTGCGGGTTCGTGACGCTTCCGAAGTAATTCGACCTCCACCAGTTATACTGCGTCAGCACGGTGACATAACCCGTCTGCGCCAACGTGTTGCTAGCCCCTGCGCAGTTGGACACTGTCAGAGATACGTTCCAAGCACCATTGTTATAAGGGTGACTTGCAGTGGTCCCTGTCGTGTCGAACGTTGCGCCGTCGCCGAAGGCCCAGTGCCGATTGCCGGTTGCACCGGTCGAGGTGTCGTTGAAGGACACCGTCAGTGGCTCTTGGCCAAACGTCGCGCTCGTAGCGTTGAAACTGGCCACCGGCTGCGGACACACTGTGACCGTGAGGACACTCGTACAGACGCGTCCGCAACCGATCTCGAGGTTCGTCACCAGGTAGGTGCCGGCCGAACTGTACGAATGCACGAAGTTCGTCGGCGGGATGAGGTTGTAAACCGCACCGCCATCACCGAAAGCCGTAGAGTTACTCGTGACCGTACCGGTCGTGAGGTCGGTGAAGGTCACCGACAACGGTGCCGTGCCAAGCGTCGGGGTGGCGGTGAATGCATTCGTCGGCGGCACGCATGACGGCGTGATGTCGTAGTACGCATCCGCATAGTTGGTCGTGATGCAGAGCTTGGAAACAACGTAGCCCGGGCTCGGGGTTGTTGCGCTCGATGAATACTGACTGTTGAATGAGAAGCACGCAATGTTGGCATCCACACAGCCGCCGCCCGAGAACGCGTACGCAGTGTTCGTGGCCTCCACCGAACCAGCCGGACTGACGTACACCCACTGAGTGTTGGTCGCGGGAACGGAGTGGATGATCACGCGATAAGGCGTGTTGTAGTTGAGGGGCGTGGTACCGAACGTGTACGAAGTACAGCCATTGATGCGGATGCAGAACACGAAGTGGCTGGTATTGGTGCCGACATCCCTGGCGCTGAGATAGTCGCGCGCGTAACCGCCCTCATTCTGCGCGGTGAAGAACGTCGGCCCGCGCGACGGACTCGTAGTTGACACCGGCGGCGCGCTGGTGACGGTGATCACCATGGCCGCATACACATCGCCGTTGGAGAGGACCGGCAAGTTCTTGTACGGCTCTTCAGCAGTTGGGCCACCCGCCAATGCCGGATCATAGACTGCGTTATTGGTGACTTGAAGGGCCGAGCCGGATCCACTCGCCACCCAACCCTGCTGGCCGTCGAGAGAAGCGTTTTGAGTAAAGGTGCTGAAGTCATCACAGAAAAGGATGCCGCCGGCAGTGAGGGTCACGTTGCGCGTGGCAATCAGGGTCCCGGCGCTGGCGTTGCTGAAGGATAGAACGTCTCCGTAGGTGCCTGATGCCAAAGAATTGGCGTTGAGTGAAACGGTGATGTTCGTCGCTGCGCATGCGCCCAGCGAGATGTTGGTGGCGCTGAGATTCAGCCACGTGGCCGTCTTGCTGACCGTCAATGTGAAGGATGTGGAGCCATTGCGCACCGTGTAAACCTTGTTCGACGGACTGAACGGCCCACCGGGCTGGCCGCTCGGCATGAAGTCGGACGACGGGGAGATTATCTGATCGCTCATGATCAGCCTGACCTGACGTGTCGTGGTGCCGAGAGCACTCGTTGTATTCGTGAATGTGATGGTGGCCAGATTGGTTCCGGTGCCCAAGCTGGTGACGTTCCCGTTGAACGAAGCAGCGACCGTGAGGGTGCCACCGGAGTTCAGCGTGCCGCTCGCAGGAGATAATGCTACCCAGGTTTGGTCTGCGCTGGCCGCCCAACTCACGGTGTCCGTGCCCGGGTTAGCCAGATAGTAGTTCTGCGTATCCGAATCGGAACATCCAGTCAGCCCGGTGGAGAAGAATCCAAGGATCGGCCCGATTGAGAGCTGCCCCGGACCCGTGGGAAACATTTCGCCGCCAACAGGGGCAAATACGATTCCGCGAAGACTCTCGGCCGCGCCTGAGAACGCAACGATGTTGACATCTGCGTCTCCTGAGAAACTTCCATTGTATCCGCTCGAGTCGGTCCATGTGTAGATGGTATCGCCGCCGTTCGCGTTCGGATTGCCTGCGATGGTATTGCCAGTGATGTACAGATTCACGTTGGTCGTGCCACCAACAATCTGCTTCGATGCGGCCAACCCGAATGCGCCGTAAGCCTCCACGTAGCCATTGAAGACCCAGTTCGTGCCGACCAATGAGAACTTCAGAACGGCGTTAGGGCTATAGGAGCCATCAGCTACGTAAAGAGTGTCGAATGGGGTGTTCGTTGCCCCGGAGAGGTTGAACAAGGCGAAGGACCACGGGCCAAAAGCGACACCCGCCACGCCGGGAAGCGCCGCCTCAGCAGCGCCATTGGTAGTCGTCGGCAAACCAGAGAACCCGTTCGTCACTGTGCCGACTAGCATTTGGCCGCCAGACATGCTGCTGAAGTAAAGTTGATTGCTGAAGATGTTGAGTTGCCGGATGTTGGCCACGGGCGTGGAGACAATGTTGGTCGCCAGCGGAGATCCACGGGTCGTGTACCGAATGCCACTGCTGCCACCGGTAAACCAAAGGTTGGTGCCATCTGTGCTGGCCGCGCTGCGGAAATCTTCCTGATCGACAAGGGAGTTTGTTTGCGCCGTTGTCGAGTCGATGTGGCCGTTGCCGTCCACCAACGCGATGACGCGCGGTGCCTCGGTACCGTAGGTTGAGAACAAAGAGAAGTTCGTGAATTGTCCCAAGGTTGCCCCGTAACCGTTCACCAAAATGAACCGGCCGTCCACGGAACGGGAGATCAAACCGCCAGCGAACCCGGAACCGGGGAGTATCAACGGGCTGTTGGCGCCGAAGTAGTAGTTGGTCGGCATCATGACCGACTGCACCCACTCTCCGTCCGTGGTGTACTCGTCCAAGAAGACAGAATTACCGGTATTGGTTAAGGTCTGCGTACCATCGCCGACGCGGCACACCACGATGTCGCCCGGTGTAAACGGCTTAGCCATTGCGACCGTTGCAAGTGTTAACGTCACGAGTAAACTGACCAAAGTAAGAATTCTCTTCATTGTCTTTACCCCTACCCTTTCACACTAGTTTGTTGATTTCGATGGCCCAGTGCTTTCTCACCTGCTGTCCCATTCCCGAGCGATATGTGTTTGTCTGAATTGTTCCGACGAAGCCGGGCGCCTAAACTTTCGCCATCGATCTCCAAGTTCCGGCCTCATCGCACATGATGTTGCGCCCGTCCTACAATTCAGAGGTTACGAGCCGGCGGCGACTCTGTGAACAAAGGGAAACGTTTCGGCGAGCCGGTGGCGTATGGTGGAGGACCGAGCGTTTTATGGCGGTGATGCAAAGCTTTGAGAAAAACGCAGCCGACCGGGGTTCATCTAGTTGTGGATGCGGCAATTTGTTGTTTGTTTTTGCCTGCATATCCGATCGGCTGCGTTTTCCCAAAAGAATGTTGCACGCCCCCAACGCGCGCGTCTCCATCAGCGACGACTGATGCCGATATTTCTCATTCATTCTCTTGGCAGACTGCCTCTGTACCGTAACGACTCAACGGCGGTTTGGTTACATTTCAGAGAACAATGGATCCAGGCAGAATTCCTTTGGCGACAGCCCCGCCGCAATTTGGAAGACGCACCCTTCAACCCGCACAGTGCGAACACCGACCGTCACATGGTCTGGTTGTATTATGTGCTCACGACTTGGCCGCGTTTGGTCTACATGCGCTGACGACGAAAGCTGTCGTGCGGTATCGCAACCATCAGGTCACGGCCTCCATTGGCGCAAAAGCGCCTTTCGGAGCCTGTTCTGCTCTTCAGCCGGCAGGTCCTTCTTGAAGTTTTTGACCGCATTCTCCCAGCTGCCATACACGGGGTTGGGCAGCATAATAAACCTCTTGCCGAATTCATCTCTCACGGATTCGACGATCCGATACCGCTCCTCAATCGACTTTCCGTAGATATTGACCGGGAAGTCCTCGATGTTGTCGCCTACGTACAACACCAAATGGTACTTTTCTTCCAAGGCGATTTGGCGAGCCTGCTTGTCACCGTTAGCCCCCTTCTGCCGACACATCACGTGCTCTGTGTCCACAAACGGGCAACCGAGTTTCTTATAATTGTCCAAGGTTCCTTGATACTCTTGGTCGATCTTGCGATTGGTGACATAGTAGGGTTCCACGCCCTTTGAAGCCGCATAGTTCAAAAACTCCACGGCTCCCGGGACGGCTTTTCCGCTGGCGGTCGCCACCCAGTTGGACCACTGGCTCGGATACTCAAGGTCTTTGCCGATGACATATGCCTCGTACTCGTTGGCCTGAATCGTGGTGTCGTCCGTATCCACGATGATGATCCGCTTCTTGTCTGTCTTGACCTCCGCCAAGTCTTCATCGAGCGTCATCCGTGCGAAGTTATAGGCCTGCAGGCAGAGCGCGCGGTATTCCGCGGAAACCTGGACCCACAAGGTCGCCATGACGAGTTGCTCGTTAAGGTCCCTCAAAGTGTAGGTCTTCTCGCTCGGAGCGCTTTGCGCCGAAACATGCGGGCAGGCCGGGTCGATGGCCATCAAGCAGGCCATCAATAAAAGAAAGAACGATAAGAATTTTAATCCTGCGAGCCTGAAGGAGTGATGCTGGTTTGCAGCTTGCTTGCAGATTTGCGGGCGCCTTTTCATCAAGGTTGTGTATTCAGTCGGCGGCTTCATAGTTTCTCTCCGATCCTCGGCGGTTATAACGTTTTTACCAGGCACTCGATCATTTCTTCTCTGCGTTTGTTTTTATCGCCCAGCGCATTTCCAGTTGGCGTTTAAGATACGCGTCCTCCGGCGCTTCGAGCCAAGCGGTATACCAAATGTCGCCAAGCCTTTGACCGGCTTTCACAAGTTGTCCTTCGAGAAACGCTTTGCCTTCCATTCCGGCTTCGCCATCCCCGGAAAGCTTGCCCTTTTTCTCAAGCTGATAAAGCGGTTCGACCAATTTGTTCTGCTCAACAATGTAAGCCACAATCGCGCCGAACATTCCGTCGGCTCGCGCCGGATCGCCGACGCGTTCGGCGGGGTGGATTTTGCCGACCATCGTTTCCAATTTCAGCCCGCCGGTTTTGCGGAAGTAACCACCGTCAATCCACGCGTGGAACGTGTGAGCGGTCGTGTAGCCGTGCGGGTTGTCGCCTACCCAGCCGTTGAAGTGTATCGTCGTGTGGAGCGGTTGCGAGCCATCGCCGACGAAGTGTCCCATCACACCCATGACGTAAATGACGTTAGCTTCCGCGTTCGCAACTTCTTCGGGCGTGCCGCCGTCTTCCTGATAGGCTTTCAAATAACTGAAGCAAGATTTCAATTTTGCGAAATTCTCCACGATTGCCCAAGGCAGAAACCCCACCAACCCGCGCGTGTGATCCTGATCTTTAGCCGGGTCAATCGTCGGGAAACGCTCGGGGTGCATCGCGCGCGCGATCGCCAACTCCGATACAAAATCATAACGCAACGATGGCAACGTTTTCGGCGTCAGTCCGTAAAGCTTCAATTCCTCCAGATCAATATAGTGATCCGGAGGGTTGACATTACGCAGCGGCAGGTCAATTGAGTTACGCCAGCGATCCGGCTCGCCGGCGAGAAAGGCGATCCGCTCCCGCCCTGCGTGTGTCAACGCAAACGCTGGGAAATCCGCCGGGAGTGATGCCAGCGCGAGCTGGTTAATGACATAATGACCTTCGTAATCCCAGGCGCCGACGTTGCCAACACCAAGCCAGATAAACGCGAACAACACTCCTATGAGACCTATCAGTACCGACAGTCTATTTTTCATAGTTTAATCACCTTCGACATCGCTAATCGCAACTTACTGGGCTAAAGATGCGGATCTAGTATTACGGAAGCGTGAAGGCCATGTTACGGATGAGAGAATTCAGGCAAGCGGCAGCTGGAGCGGACGCGGTTCAGCTGCCGCTGTCGCAGTCCTGTTCTGTCACAAGAATTCCACAACCCGCTGCGCGCGGCGTCGGTGACGCTGTCACCATTCCGTTGCCGCGTTTTCACTTGTTTGTCTGCCAACTGTCACTTGAACCCGTCATGCTCAACGGCGTGACGAAGGGTGGACATCTCGTCCTGCAGGATAAAAACATCCCGGCCGCCACGGAGTGGACGTTGGACGGCGGCGGATGGATGTTCGTGCGCGTCGAACACGGACAGGGCGTGTTGCTGCGCCCGTCCGAGTCCTTTCTGATCGGCGCGGGGGACGTGCTGGTCCACAGCAATTCCGTCAGTTGTCAGTTGCGCGCCAGTCAACTCGGTGAACTACGCGTGCGCTATTTCCACGTGTATCCGGAACTTCTGGTGGACATGCTTAGTCCCGTCGAGCGTCAACATCTCACAACCGTGCCGCCGCCGGGAAACGTGCTTTGTTGGTTTGGCGCCGACAGTCCCGTGGCTGTTCAGTTCGAAGCGCTTTGCCGGTTGGCCGACAAACAGGCGCGGCTCCAACAACGCTGTCTGATGCTGCAACTGGCCGCACCCATTCTCTGCGAATTAATTCCCAAGCCGGACGCCACGCCCGATAGGGTCTTGTCTGCCAAACACCGTTTTCAGCAGATCATCCAGCAAATGCCGGAAGAGGAATTGCAGTATCGCACGCCAGCCGAACTGGCGCGCATGTGCGGCTGCAGCGTGCGGCACTTCAGCCGCCTGTTTCGAGAGCAATTCGGCCATTCGCTCGTGCCCAAGCAGGTCGAACTGCGCCTCCAGAAAGCGCAGCAACTGTTGGCCGAGACCGACGCGAAGATCATCGATGTGGCTCTCCAGAGCGGTTACCAGCACGTCGGATTGTTTGTCGCCACGTTCAAACGACACTTCGGCCTCACCCCGTCCGAATGGCGAAAACGCCAGCGCCAGACTGCAAAGAGCAAGCGGAACGTCAAACACCACCGGCTGGTGAAATCACTGGTGCTCGTGGCCGGTTTGAGCGCCGCGATTTGTATGTCGTCGTTCGGCGACATCTTCGACAGGCCGTACGATGGCGGTGTTGACGAAAGCGGCGATGACAAGACCACCAAGGTCGTAGAAGTCGCGCCAAGTTCGGTCTTCATAAACTAATGATCGACCAGTCTCCTTCCTTCGGAGAGCGCGAGCAGTCTGGACTTTCCGACGTGTCGCCACGGGAGAATAACAACCCGACGACAGGTCTACGCCGACGCGACAGTAAAATAGAACGAGCTGCCCTTTCCCGGCTGGCTTTCCACCCAGACGCGACCGCCGTGGGTCTGGATGATGTGTTTGACGATGGAAAGACCGAGCCCCGTTCCGCCCATTTCCCGGCTCCGGGCCTTGTCCACTCGGTAGAATCGTTCGAAAATGCGGGGCAAATGTTCCGCGGCGATGCCCGGGCCGTTGTCGGCGACGCACACTTCGACCTCGCCGCCCTTTTCTTTGGCCGAGACAGCGACGCGACCGCCGGGCTGGGTGTATTTGATTGCGTTGTCGAGCAGGTTGAACAGGACTTGATGCAGCCGCTGCACGTCAGCGCGCACCGCGGGCAACTCGTCAGGGACTTCCGCGACAATGGTCATGGATTTTTCCTGAGCGCGCTGCTTCAGTCCCTCGAGAACGGCTCCGACTTCGGCGCGGAGTGAGACGGGCGCGAGGTTCAAGCGCGCCTGTTGGGATTCCAGTTCCGAGATACTGAGCAGGTCGTCGATCAACGCTTCCAATCGCCGCGAATGTTTCTCGATGGTCTGCAGAAACTGCTTGGAGGTCGGTTCGTCAGGCGGTTGTTCGTCGAGCAGCGTTTCGACGTAGCCTTTGATGATCGAAAGCGGCGTGCGCAACTCGTGGCTGACGTTGGCGACGAATTCCTTGCGGATGTTCTCCAGTTGTTTGATGCGCGTGATGTCGTGGAAGACGACGACCGCGCCCGTCGGTGCGCCGTGGCGCCCCCGCAGACAAGCCGCGTTCGTGTCGAAGACTCGCTCCTCAGGTCCGAAGAACGACAGCTCGCGCGCGTTGACCTGCCCGCTGGCGAGAGCTTCGCTGACAAGGTCCTGCAGCGGCGTGCTGCGAAACGCTTCCATAACGGTTTTGCCGAGCGCTGAGTCTGGGAGGTTAAGCTGCCGCCGCAACGTGTCGTTGGCCAGGCGGATTTTTCCCGAAGCGTCCACTACGAGAACGCCCTCAATCATGTTGGCCACCGTCGCGTTCAACTCCGCTTTCTCCGCCGTCAACTCGCGCAAACGCGCGTCGAGTTGCGCGCTCATCTGGTTGAGAGCGCCGGCCAGTTCGCCCAACTCGCCCCCGATCCGCTCCGGCGCGCGCGCCGCGAAATCGCCACCGGCGACCCGGGTCGCCATCTGACGCATGGCATCAATCGGCCCGCTGTAGCGCCGCGCCAACCAGAACAGAAATGGAATGTCGATCAACCCGACGATGAGACTGACGATGGCCACGGTGCGCCGCACACGGCTGGTCGTTTGCGCGATCTCATGGAGCGGCAACGCGACCCGAACGAAACCGAGCAGTTGCGACGAGGGCGGCGGGGAATGGACCGGAACGGCCACGTACAACAAATCGACTCCAATCGTTCTGCTATGGCGCCGCGCGCTGCCGACGCCGTCTCGCATTGCCGCCTGCACTTCCTCCCGTTTCAGGTGATTCTCGATCTGGCCGAGTTCTTCGGGCGCTTTGTCGGATTCGCCGACGACCGTTCCGTCGGCAGTCACGACCGTGACGCGCAAACCGGTCTGGTTTCCCAAGTCGTGTGCGAGATGATCGATCTCTTCGACGTTGAGGGGCTGCGCAGCCAGTTTGTCGCCGAACACCTCACGCGTCAGCCTGGCTTCGCGTTCCAGGTCATGCTGAATCCTGCGCACGAGGTACGGCGGCAGGGTCAGGTCGATGCAGGTGATGATCAGCAACAACAACGCTGCCAGCAACGCCGCCAAACCCAGAAACCATTTCCACTGCAGCGACAGTTTCACATTGACGCCTACGATAGCGGACAAGCGGGGCGGATGCAACGGAATCAGGCCCGCCGAATGAGAAGCAAGTTGTTGCCAATCCGTCCCAAATCCGCTACACACGTAGGGCGAGGGGGAGGCACCATGCTCAGACGACTGATCCCGCAGGAATATGACTTTTTCGATTATTTCGAGAAGGCCGCGGCCCATGCTGTCAGCGCGGCCAAGCTGTTGCTGAAATTGACGGAGAACTACGGCGACGCCGACCCGATTGCGCGCGAACTCAAGGAAGTCGAGCACGCCTGTGATGACGTGGCGCACATCACGATGGAGCGCCTGAACAAAACGTTCATCACTCCGCTGGATCGGGAAGATATTCACGAGATGATTCTGCGCATCGATGACGTGGTGGATTTCACCAACGCGGCGGCAGGCCGGATGACGTTCTTTGGAGTCAGCAAGCCAACAACCCACGCGATCAATCTCGCCAAGCAAATTGTGCGCGGCTGCGAAAAGTTGTCGGCAGCGGTGCGCGGGATGCGCTCACCGCGAAGCTACGACCAGGTCATGCGCGATTGCATCGCCATTCACGAGGTCGAAAACGCCGGCGATGATATTCTGCACGACGCACTGGCCGAGCTGTTTGCCACGGAGAAAGACCCGATCCAGGTCATCAAATGGAAGGACATCTACGAAACCATGGAGCATGTGACCGACTGCCTCGAAGACGTCGCCAACGTGCTGCAAGGCGTAATGGTCAAGATGAGCTAACGCAGCGAGCACCATGCTGGCATTTCTTCGAGACCTGAGTGACATCTTCCACCACCCGTACATCGCGCTGATTTTTTTGGCGGCCCTCGGGTTTGATTTTAGCAACGGTTTTCACGACGCCGCCAACTCGATCGCGACGATTGTCGGCACGCGGGTGCTGCGGCCATTTCAGGCGGTGTTCTGGGCGGCCTGGTGGAATTTTGCCGCCGCGTGGTTTTTTGGTGTGCATGTCGCCAACACCGTTGCGACGTGGGTGCACGCCGACTACGTGACAGCCGAAGTAATCTTCGCGGGACTGCTCGGAGCGATCGTCTGGAACCTCATCACCTGGTACAGCGGCCTGCCGTCCAGTTCGTCGCACGCGCTGCTGGGAGGTTTTGGCGGAGCAGCCATCGTTCACGCCGGAAAGTGGGTCGACGTGTTGTACATGGGCAAAGTGGTGGTGACGGTGGAATTCATCGTGATCGCACCGTTGGTCGGTTTGGTTCTTGGATTGGTGTTCGTGTTCATCCTGATGTGGGTGTTTCGCAAGGTCTCACCCATCAAAATGGACCGCTGGTTTCGGGTCGCGCAGTTGGGATCCGCAGCAGCTTACAGTCTTGGTCACGGCACGAACGACGCCCAGAAAACAATGGGCATCATCGCCGCGTTGCTGTACGCCAGCATCTGGAAAACCCAGCAGGCCGCCTTCGCCACGGGCAAGATCGAGTTTCCGTTCTGGATCGTGCTGGTGTGCCACCTGGCGATCGGTCTTGGCACTATGGCAGGCGGCTGGCGCATCGTGAAAACCATGGGGATGAGAATCACAAAGTTGCGCCCGTATGACGGCGCCTGCGCCGAGTTGGCTGCCGCCACCTCGTTGTTCACCTCGGCGGCGATGGGGATTCCCGTGAGCACGACGCACACCATCGCAGGCGCAATTGTCGGCGTCGGCGCAGTTCACCGCTTGTCAGCCGTTCGCTGGGGCGTGGCCCGGCAGGTCGTCTGGGCGTGGGTACTAACGATTCCTTGCTCGGGGATCGTGGCGGCATTGGTGTATTGGGCACTGATGCTGGTGCGATAACGCTGGTCAGGACGCATCGGAAAAACGATAGCCCACACCGCGCACGGTCTCGATGTAATCGGCAGCCTTGCCGAGTTTATCCCGCAAACGGCGGACATGCGTGTCCACGGTGCGCGTGTCCACGTCGCCTTCGTAACCCCACACATCGGTGAGCAGGCGATCCCGCGTCTGCACGCGCCCGCGCCGCTCCATCAACATCGCCAGAAGTTTGAACTCGGTCGCGGTAAGTTCGATCGCGTTGCCTTTGAGAGCGGCCTCGTGTTTGGCGATGTCCACGATGAGATCGCCGCATTTCAGAACCTCTGTGGGGGCGCCTTTGCCTTGCGCTCGGCTGAGGATTTTTTTGACGCGCAACACCACTTCCCGCGGACTGAACGGCTTGGTCACGTAGTCATCCGCGCCCAGTTCGAGGCCAACGATGCGATCCACCTCTTCTGCCTTCGCCGTCAGCATGAGGATGGGAATCGAGGCGGTTTTCGGATCGGCTCTCAACTGCTTGCAGACCTCTGTGCCTTCGACCTGTGGCAGCATCAGGTCCAGAATGATCAGCGAAGGAAATCCATCCCGCGCCTTTTGCAGCGCCGTCACCCCGTCGCGCGCCGTGGCGGTTTTGTAGCCCGCCTTTTGGAGGTTATACACGAGCAGATCCACGACATCCTGCTCGTCGTCAACAATCAGTACAGTCTCGCTCATGCTCTCAACTTCGTGACAACGTTGTCACATCCGCACGGCGGCCATGTGACAATCCGGTTACGAACCTAGCGTCCGACAACATCTTCGGGCAGCGCAAGCACGGCGCCTTTGCTGGCGCTGGTGACCAAGCGACAGTAACGACCGAGCCAGCCGGTGCTGATCTTCGGCGCGGGTTTCTTCCAGGCCGCGCGGCGCTGCGCCAGCGTGGCGTCGTCCACTTTCAGCGTGATCGTGCGGCGCGGGATGTCGATGAGAATCGTGTCGCCGTTGGCGACAAGCGCAATCGGGCCGCCTTCCGCTGCTTCCGGGCTGATATGACCGAGGCACAAACCCGCTGTGCCGCCGGAAAACCGGCCATCGGTAATGAGCGCGACCTTCTTGCCGAGTCCCTGGCCGCGAATCATCGAGGTCGGCGAAAGCATTTCAGGCATGCCGGGGCCGCCCTTCGGTCCCTCGTAGCGAATGACGACGACGTGGCCGGGCCTGACCTCCCGTTTGTGCAACGCGTCGAGGCATTCATCCTGCGATTCGAAGACGATGGCCTTACCCTCGAAGACGAAACACTCCGGATCCACGCCCGCCGCTTTGATGACCGCGCCTTCCGGCGCGAGATTGCCGAACAACACCGCCAGTCCGCCATCCGCCGTGAACGGCGCTTCGATCCGGTGAATGACTTTTTCGTCCATGATCTCGGCGCGCGCGATGTTTTTGCCAAGCTTCTTGCCCGTGATGGTGATTGTGTCAAGGTGCAACGCGCCCGGTTTGCGGCTCAGTTCCTTCAGGATGGCACTGATGCCGCCCGCGCGATCCACGTCCTCGAGGTGCACGTCGGGTTTCGAGGGCGCAACCTTGCAGATGCAGGGGATGCGTGCCGAGACTTCGTTGAGCCGTTCCAACGGATAATCCACGCCGGCCTCGCGTGCGAGAGCGAACGTGTGCAACACCGTATTGGTTGAGCCACCCATTGCCATGTCGAGCGCAAACGCGTTGTCGAGCGACTTCGCCGTGACGATGTCGCGGGGACAAATGTTCTTCTCCACCAATTTCATGATCTGGCGGGCCGCAGCGCGCGCCAGTTTCTTGCGGCGCGGATCGACGGCGAGAATCGTGCCGTTGCCGGGCAACGCCATGCCAATGGCTTCCAGCAGACAATTCATCGAGTTGGCCGTGAACATGCCCGAGCAGCAACCGCAGGTCGGGCAGGCGATGTCCTCCAGCAGTTTCAGCCGCTCGGCGGAGATTTCGCCGGTCTGCAATTTGCCGACGGCCTCAAAAATCGTGATCAGGTCTGCGGAGCCGCCCTCGGGCAGCCGGCCCGCCTTCATCGGGCCGCCGGTGATGAAGATGGTGGGGATGTTGACGCGCACGGCGGCCAGGAGCATGCCGGGCGTGATCTTGTCGCAGTTGGAAATGCAGATCATGGCGTCGAAACAATGCGCCTGCACCATCGTTTCCACCGCGTCGGCAATCAACTCGCGGCTCGGCAGCGAGTAGCGCATGCCGAGATGCCCCATCGCGATCCCATCGTCCACGGCGATCGTGTTGAACTCGAACGGCATGCCGCCCGCCTTGCGCACCGCGGCCTTGACGACCTCGGCGAACTTCTTCAGGTGCACGTGCCCCGGCACGATGTCCGTGTAGGAGTTGGCGATGCCGATGAATGGTTTTGCCATGTCGGCGTCGGTCACGCCGCACGCCTTCAACAACGCGCGATGCGGCGCGCGGTCCGGGCCGGCTTTAACAGTGTGTGATCTCATGGTGTTATCCCTTTCGTAGCTGACACAAACGCCATGCTGGCACTATAGCTCCTTTTTCGCCGCGGACAATCCGTGGCGAGTGCTGGTCAGCCTGAACGATTCTGGAAGCAATTCCGAGAGCAGATGAATGCGAACGCGGCGAATATTACGCGAGTCTGCGCACACGACAATGCAATCGCCGAATTCGGCGAGCGCTTGGCGGCAAGCGCCGCATGGGCTGAGCCGGGCGTGCGGAGCAACACAGGCGATGGCTTGGAATTCCCTGTGACCTTCGCTGACCGCTTTGCCGACTGCGATCCGCTCGGCGCAGATCGTCAGACCGTAGCTGGCGTTTTCCACGTTCGCGCCAGTGTAGACTTTTCCGCCTTTGGTGAGGAGCGCGGCGCCGACGCGAAACTTTGAGTAGGGGGCGTGGGCGTTGCGTCGAGCGGCAAGGGCGGCGGTGATGAGCTTGCGGAATCTGTGAGGCGTGGTCGTCACAGCAGATTCACAAATTCAGTCAGCAGCTTGCCGAGTTTGTCTTGCGAGGCTTTGCTGATTTCCAGCACTTCCTCATGCGAGAGTTTCTTGCTGGTGATCCCCGCTGCGAGGTTGGTGATGCAGGAAATTCCGGCAACTTCGATGTTGTGGTAACGGGCGATGATGACTTCGGGGACGGTGCTCATGCCGACGGCGTCGGCGCCCAGCCAGGCGAACGCCTTGATTTCTGCGGGCGTCTCGTAGCTTGGCCCGGTGGTGGCGAGGTAGACACCGTGCCGCACCATCATCTGCAATTTTTCGGCAGCGGCATCCAACTTTTCACGCAGTCGCCCGGAATACGCCTGGCTCATGTCCACGAACTTCACACCGCCGTTGTCGTTCATACCCAGCAGCGGATTGACGCCCATGAGATTGACGTGGTCTTCGATGATCATCAGATCGCCGGGATTGAACTGCGGATTGATGCCGCCCGCTGCATTGGTGACGATCAGCACTTTGACGCCGAGGGCATCGGCGACGTTAACCGGATAAACGATCTCCGCCAACGTGCGGCCCTCGTAGTAGTGGAATCGGCCACTGAGCACCATCAACTTCCTGCCTGCCAACTCACCGAAGATCATCTGGCCGGCGTGGCCCGCCACGGTCGGTTTCGGAAAATGCGGGATGTCCGTGTAGGAGATGACAATGGGCTTGGCGACGTCCTTCGCAATCCCGCCCAGAGCTGAGCCCACGATCAACGCCGCATCGGGCTTGAAGCCCGCGAGTTTTGACTCCAGAAATTCCTTCGTTTCCTTGACGTTCGCCATCATTGCTCTGAATTCCTCACTCGATCTTCTGCGTGACGAGTCTTGGTCTGGCCAAAACGCGCTCTGCTGAAATTCCATACGCTTGCTGTACCATCTGCTCGGCTTCGGCAGCCCGAGCAGCATCACTGTAATGCATGATCATCAACGGTTCACCGGCGGCGACGCGGTCGCCGATTCTTTTCGGTTGCTCGAACCCGGCGGCGAAATCAATCCGATCGCTCGCCAGTTTGCGGCCGCCGCCCAAAGCGATCACCGCGTAGCCGATCTGGTCGCACTCAATTGCGTGGACGTAACCAGAGGTCTTGGCAGCGATTGGCTTTGTCTGCCTCGCCGCGGGCAAACGGTTCACATTCTCGCAAACCCGAGCGTCGCCTCGTTGGGCGGTAATCATCTCGGCAAATTTCTCCAGCGCCTCTCCGCTTGCCAGTTTCTTTTGCAGGATTTCCTTCGCCTCTGCAACACTTTTTGTTGCGCCTGCCATCAACAGCATCTCCGCCGCGAGCGCGAGCGTGACTTCCATCAGGCCGTCCGCCTTCGTCTTTCCGCTCATGATCTCGATGCATTCGCGCACTTCCAGTGCGTTGCCGATGCATTGGCCGAGCGGCTGATTCATGTCCGTCTGCAGCGCGCAGACCTTCTTGCAGTAGCGTTTCCCGACCTCGACCATCGCACGGGCCAACTTCAGCGAAGCCTCCCGTGTGCGCATGAATGCGCCGCTGCCCCATTTGACATCGAGCATGAGGCCGTCAACGTTCTCCGCCAGCTTCTTGCTCATGATGCTGGCAACGATCAACGGCAGGCATGAAACGGTGGCGGTCACGTCCCGCAGCGCGTACAGCTTTTTGTCGGCGGGAGCAATCTCGGCGGTCGGCCCCGTGATTGCACAGCCGACCGAATCGGTAACCTGCACCAGTTCTTCCAGCGAGAGGTCCGTGCGAAACCCTGGGATGCTTTCGAGTTTGTCCAACGTTCCGCCGGTCGGCCCGAGGCCACGCCCCGAGATCATGGGGACCCTGACGCCGCAGCATGCGACGAGCGGTGCGAGGATGAGTGAAACCTTGTCGCCAATGCCGCCCGTACTGTGTTTATCGGCGTAAAACGAGCCGTTGCGTTCCCATTCGACGACCTTGCCGCTTTCCAACATCGCGCGCGTCAGCCACATCGTCTCGTCGAAGTTCATTTCCTGAAAACAAATCGCCATTGCCAGAGCGGCCATCTGGCAATTCCCCGCGCGTGAATCCCACGACGAAGAAGCGAATCTCCTCTTGGGTCAACGCCTTCCCGTCGCGTTTGTTTTGGATGATCTGAGCGGGAAGCAGCATGCGTGGCGTTACCAGAACAAAACGGCCTGCTCCAGGCGCTTCGGAGCAGGCCGCTGAAACAGCATTGGCAGATTACTTCAGCGGCCCCCAGCTAAACAGAAGCTGGTAGAAATTGAAGAGGAGGACGCCGAGCTGTCTGGCTAGATAGCCGAGGGGGCGGAGCGGTTTCAGTCCTTCGCCCTGAATCGTGCCGCCCGCGCGGATCAAATCGACCTGCGCTGCCAGTTGCTGCAATTGGGACTCACTCAATCGAGCCAAGCGGGTGCTGACTTGCTCGCGGCTGATTCCCAAGGCCGTCAATTGTTCGGCCACAATCTTCTCGCTGAGAAATGCGTCGACCTTTTGCAGGGCTGCTGACCCGCGCGCTGATTCAATAGATTCAACGGGTGCCGCCCACACGGAAGCGGACAGACCGACAAGTGCGACGGCTAGTGCGACATGCAAAAGAGTGATCTTCATAAATCGCCTCCAGTGTTACGTCCCCACTATACGCAAACTCACGGGGCTGACAAGGAAATTTTTTCCGCGTCCCCAATCCAGTTCGACGAGCGTGGTATCGGCCCATAATTCGGATTTGGGGCAGACCGGAAGACGGTGGTGGACAGGGAAAGACGTTCAGTGCGTAGCCGAGGGGGCGGGGTTGGACAGCTTCTGGCAGGTGGCGTCGAGAAACTCCAGCGAGCGGCGGGCGACCTCGGGTGCGCGATGGCTGTCGCACGAAAGTTCCACGTTGATCAGGCCGTTGTATTTGTTGTCGGACAGCACGCGCAGGATGACCAGGAAATCCAGTTCGCCTTCGCCGAACATCAGGTGCTCGTGTTTGCGGTCGCGGATGTCTTCGATGTGGATGTTGCGGATCAGGTTGGCGAATTTGCCGTAGACTTGTCGGAACGGAGCGGTCTCCGTGCAGAAAACGTGGCCGATGTCCAGTGTCAGACCGAAGCGGGCGCTCGTGATGTGCTTCTTCAGCACCTCGAACTTCGCCATGTCGTTGACCAGCATTCCCGGTTCAGGCTCGAACGCCAATTGCACCCCGCGGCGCTTGGCGTGCTCGGCCAATTGCAGGCAACCCGTGACCAGCCAGTCCCAGGCCTGATGCTCGGGAGCGTTCGGTTCGGGCGCGCCCGACCAGAAGCTGACGCACTCGGCATTCAGCGCATGCGCGATGTCGATGGCGCGACGCAAAAACTCCAGCCGGATCTGGCGGCCCTCAACGCTGACGAGTGTCGGGTAATGCTTGCGTTGCGGGTTCAGCAGGTAACGCGCGCTCGTCTCCACCACCACGCGCAGCTTCAGTTTCTCCAGCAGTTGCCGCAGCCGCAGCCAATCAGCGGGTTCGGTGGTGAAGGGGTTGCAGTGATGATTGTCCAGCGTCAGCGCGACGCCACGGTAGCCGCAGTCGGCAATGATCTCGAGCGCCTCTTCGAGTTTGTGGTGCGCAAATCCGTTGGTATTGTAGCCGAAACTCAGGTTCATCTCGCGTGCTGTCCCGGCGCCATGCGACTCGCGATCTCGCAGCGCCAATAGGCTCGAAAAATAGCGTGAGTCTGCTAGATTTGCCAGTGCAAATGAGAAGGAATGGGAGATTTCCAGCCGTCGTCGCCGGAAGCGCAATGACAGGGTTGCTCTGCCTTTTGCTTGCGGAATCTTGCGTCGCCACCGTTTCTCCTCCGCTGTCGTTCAGCGATCCGAATCTGCTGCGAGACGCTCAGACGCTTCACCAGCGCGACCCTGCGCGCGCCGCACTGTTTCAGGGCAGGGGCATCAAACTGGCCGGTGAAGGTAGATTCGAGGAAGGGTTGCAGCAGTTCAGTCGCGCCGCCGCCCTTGATCCCGACAACTCCGCGATGTTGATCAACATGGCGTATTGCCTCGACAAGCTGCGCCGCTACGAACAGGCCATTACTGAACTTCAGCGTGCCGAAAAGCTCGATCCAAAGAATCCGATCGTCTATTTGAATTGGGGCAACTCCCTCCTCAATCTGAAGAAATACCAGGAAGCCCTTGAGCCGCTGCAAAAGGCCGGCGACCTCGCCCCCAGCAATGCGCTCGTTCGCATCAATCTCGCCGCCGCCCTCACCAACTTGGGGCGACACAAGGAAGCCGCGGGCGAACTTGAACGAGCCGCTGCGATTGACTCGAAGAATCCCATCATCTTTCTCAACTGGGCCGTCATCCTGTCGACCGAAGGTGAGACCGCCCAAGCGATCGCGAAATACGAGCGGGTCATCGAGCTCGATCCAAAGAATTTGTCCGCCTACTACAACTGCGCCGCGCTGCTGGAAAGGATGGGCCGCCTCGATGGCGCGATTGAGAAGATTCGGGCGGCCATCACCGTTGAACCCGACAACGCGATGCTTAAGGACATTCTCGCGCGTCTCGTGCAGGCCCAGCGCCAGCCCCGCTCCGAGCGGGGCCAGCAACTGCCCGCCATCAGCGCACCCGCCGGGTCGCAGTAGTCCCGAGCCATTTCTGGGAGGCGCACGGCGCTGACTTTCGGAATAGGCAGACGGATCGTGACGCCCGTGTCATCCAAACGGGCAAGCCGGCTGGCCTCGTTTTCGCTACTGGCAGCGAAATCTGACTTTTTTCTAAGAAAGAACTCAATGGGGGTCGCGTCGAATTATTCTTCATTTCAACCGGGAGACGGGGTGGGATCTCCACAAGGCACGCGGTGACGCGACAAGCGGCATACCTCGGATACCGATGTATCGGCTCGAAAGCCTCATGGAACGAGGCTCGCCGCATGGAACGGGGTAAACTTTCGAGGCGAGTCACAAGCTGCGCGTTCCCGCGTACGGGATAAACTTTGCGGTTTGCCGTGAGGCGACAAATCCGCAGCGGGCTTCACGATCTGTTTGCCCGCCCTCATTCGGGGCTGGAAAATGAGGGCATCGTCGGCCACAATGCCGCGCTGAATGCAGATCAAGCTGCCGAAATTCCTCACCGCGCTCGTGGTCGTCCTCGCGCTGGCGTTTCCATTACTGCTGGCGCTGGAGAAAATCCACGAGTCGGACGCGTTTTGGCATCTCAGGACAGGTGAGTGGATTCTGACACACGCTCAGATTCCTCGGGTGGATTCCTATTCCTCAACCGTCGCGGGAAAGCCATGGCTCGACTGGGAATGGTTGTTTCAGGCTGCGATGTACGTTGTTTACGCGGCCGGCGGCTTCAACGCGCTCGTGATCGCCAAAGCCGTGATGAGCGCGCTGACTGGATTGCTGATCTTTGAAACCAGCCGCCGCAATGGGACGGGCCTTCTGCTGGCAGCGACGGTGGTGATGCTGGCGTTCGTGGCGGCGCGCGAGCGGCTGGAGATGCGGCCCGACTTGGCGTTGCTTTTGTTCGCAGCGGCAACAATGGCAATGTTGGAAGCAGCACGACGCGGTCGGTTGAAGTGGTTATGGTGTTTGCCGTTGCTGCAGGTGATTTGGGTCAACTGTCACGCATCCTTTCCGCTGGGCATTTTTCTCGTGGCGGCGTATGGGATGGTGCTCGGCGTGGAGTTTGCGGTTAAAAGGCAGTGGCGTTCTTGCGGGCTGGTTGTGTCGGTGCTGGCGCTGACGTGCGGCGCGTGTCTGGTGAACCCTTACGGAATCGGATTGATCGAGCATGCGATTGCCCAAACTCGCGACGCCAGCCCCGCCGGCGCGATTGGAGAGTGGCAGCCGACGCGACAATTGTTGTTCACTGAACCCAATTGGGCGTTGCGAGTCTTTTGGTGGCTGTTCTGGCTGAATCCGCTTTTTCTCATCGCGCGCTTGGCGGTCGAGCGACGACAATTTCCCTGGGCGCATGCTTTGGTCGTCGCCGGCATGAGTGTATTGGCGCTGCGAGCCAACCGATTCACGGCGATCTACGCGGTTGTCACTGCGCCGATTCTGGCAGGGGCGGTGACACAGATCGCCAAGAAGACGGTGGGAACGCGCAGCCATGCGCTCCTGCGGTTGGCGGGAGCGACGGCAGTCTGTGCGCTTGCGGTCTTTCTGATTTGGGCAGTGGTTACAAATCGGTGGTCGCAGGACGAAGACCGCGCGGCGCGGTTCGGGTTGGGTGTTGACGAGCAGACGGTTCCGTTTCGGGCGCTGTCTGCGTTGGACCAATTGTCCGCGAGTCCGGGATTGTTCAACACCTTTTCCTCGGGCGGACTGCTGATCTGGAACTCTGTTCCGCGGCGGCGCGTGTTCATCGACGGACGGGCGAATCTCTATGGCCGCGAGTTTCTCGATGAGTATCGTGCTGCGATGCGCGATCCGGAGAAGTGGGAGGCGTGGATGCGTGAGCGCGATGTTTCGATCGTCTTTGTCGAATACGGAACCGACGACGGGGTGCTGCTGCGACATCTCGCCGAGAGTCCGGCGTGGTCGCTCGTCTATTTCGATCATGCGGCCTGCATCTTCACGCGCGCCGGTCGGGCGAGCACGCAGGTCCCGTGGAACGACGCCCACGCCGTTTGGCAATATACCCACAGAGTGGCCGATGAAGTGGCGGGCGCCGACCCATACGCCTGGGGACGCGCGCTGGCGACAATGGCGAGTTTTCTGATGGTCTGCAGCCGGACGAACTCGGCGGAACGATTGTTCGCCGAGGCGGTGGCGGCGAATCCGCGGATCTCGGAAGCGTGGATGAATCTCGGCGTGATCGAGCGCAATCGCGGGCAATTTGATCGCGCCATGGAATTGATCAACCAACTCCTGGGGCACAATCCCGATTATTATCCGGCGCGGATCATGCGCGCCGAGATCACGGCGCGGCGCGGCCATGTCGACGCGGCCGTTGCCGAAGTCGAGGAGGTGTTGTGGCGTGTCCCGCGTTCGGCGGAGGCCTGGTCCGTGCGGGCACAGTTGGCCGTGCAGCAGGGGGATCGCGAGAAGGCGATTCGTGCACTGCAGCGTGTCGTGGCCGTGCAGGCGGACGACCCGACCGTGTATTGGTTTCTGGCGCGGTTGTTGGCGGGACAAGGCAGCGCGGACGAGGCGATACGGGCCTATGAGAATTGCCTGCGGTTCTGGGTCGGTTCGCCCGAAAAGAAGAAGCAGATTGAGGGCGAACTCCAAAAACTGCGTGACAGCAAGCCAAAGCCGTAAATCGGACTTGCGCGAAGAAGTTTTTTTACTATTGTTCCGGCGGCATGAGGAGGCAATGTGAGGCATGGAAGAACTGACGTGTCCAAATTGCAACATCGACGTCGACCCAGACGAACTGAAGCGGAATAATCTGCATTGTCCGACGTGCGGCTTCGACATGAGCGAATCGTCGGGGGGCCTGGACGATTTCGACGACGAAGAGGACCGGGACGACGAGGAAGAAGAAAAGGAAGAGGAGAAAGAAGAATGATAATCCTCTGCACTCGGCCTTCTGATTCCGGGTGGAAATGAATGTTAATTGAGACGTTCAAGGCTGGGCCCGTTGCCACGAACGGATATCTCGTCTGCGACCACCCTGGTGGCCGCGCCTTGGTGATTGATGCGCCGCTGGGAAGTGCGACCGAAATGGTTGCGCAGGCCCACAAGTGGGAGACTCCGATTGAATACCTGATCAACACCCACGCCCACTGGGATCATTTTCTCGATAACGCCGCGCTGCTGCGCCTGACGAAAGCCAAGTTTGGGATCCATCGCGACAGCGCGCCGTTGTTGACGTTGTCCCAAGCCAAGATGTTCGGCCTCGACATCGAGATCGAGCCGACGAAGCCCGACTTCTTTCTTGAGGAAGGCAAGCCGCTCGAAGTCGGCGCGCTGAAGTTCGAGATTCTTCACTGCCCCGGTCATTGCCCGGGCAGCATTGTGCTCTTTGAACCGCGCGAGCGCATCGTGTTCGTCGGTGACGTTCTGTTTGCTGGCTCGATCGGGCGCACGGATTTGCCCGGCGGCGATTACGAGACGCTGCTTCGTTCGATTCGCGAGAAATTACTTCCGCTCGGCGACGACGTGCGCGTGTTTTCGGGTCATGGGCCGGCGACGACCATCGGTCAGGAGCGGTTGCGTAATTCGTTTTTGCTCGTTTGACCCTTGAAAATCAATGGTTGCAAGCGGGTCGGGGGTTTTGTAGGATGCCCGAAACCTTAACCTCAAGGAGGATCAAACAAAGTTATGGCTAAAATGACGAAGTCGGCGACCCTGAGCACGCTCGCCGCGAAGACCGGTCTCTCGAAGAAACAAGCGGGACTGTTCATCGACGAGTTGGTGAATCTGGCCTACAAGGAAGCGAAGAACTCGTTCACGATTCCTGGCCTCGGCAAGTTGGTCCTGGTCAATCGCGCGGCGCGCTTGGGGCGCAACCCTGCCACGGGCGCGCAGATTCAGATTCCCGCCAAGCGCGTCGTGAAGTTCCGTATCGCCAAAGCGGCGAAAGACGCCATCCTCGGCTGAAAGCAATTCGCGCAGATTTCAGTCTCGCTCGGGGCGGGATCAACGGGATTTGCAGCGAAGCAAGTGTGGGCGGCTCGAACATCCTTCGGGCTGCCCTTACTTTTGGGAGGTTTCCTTCACGGATCTCTTTGTGAAGGCCGTGATGTTGTGGATGCCGGCGGCACGCGCCGCATCGACGATGGAGACCACCGTTCCGTAGCTGGCTTTCTTGTCGGCCGACAGTTCCAGCAGCACGTCCGGGCTCTTCGTCTTCGCGCCGCGCAGCGCCTGTTCGAGATCGGCGATGCCGATCTGCTTCTGCTCCTTGCCGAGATAGATTGTCCCCTCCGCCGCAACCGTGATGCTCAGATGCGGAATCTTCTCTTTCCCGATCTCTTCCGCCGTGCGCGCTTCGGGCAATGTCACTTTGACGGCGGTGGGCGCGTTGGACGCCACCCGAAACGTCGTCGAGGCGATGAAGAAGATCAACAGGATAAACAGGATGTCCACCAGATTGATGACCTGGATGCGCGGCGAGCGGCGCGGGGGAGGTGTTTCGAAGATGCGCATGGTCGGCAGCGGCTAGCGGTGGTACAAGCGTGTGAGCAGCTCGTTGGTGTGCCGTTCCAGTTCGAGCACGAGCAGTTCAATTCGTCGGCGGAAAAACATATACGCCGAGAGCGCAGGAATGGCGATGCCCAGGCCGACCATCGTTGCGGTCAACGCCATATAAATGCCGCGCGAGATCTGCGCCGGCTCGCCGAGGCCCTTGGCCGCGACGTCGTTGAACAGGTGCACCATCCCGATGACCGTGCCCAGCAACCCCAGCAGCGGCCCCAACTCGGCGATCAACGCCAGCGTCGTCAGCCCGCGCTCCAGCTTGCCGAGAATCTGGCGGGCAGCCGACTGCATCGCCTCGACGTTTTCCGATTTGTGCAGCGAGGCGTGCGCGAACGACACCTGCACCAACTGGCCCAACACCGTTTTGTCCCGTTGGCTTAACTGACGGACCTTTTCCAGTTGTTCGTGCGACATCGGCTGCTGCTCGATGGCCTCCGCCAGCGCCGCCGAGATGATCCCTTTGCGCCGCAACGCCCACACTCTATCCAGGATGATTGCCAGGCCCGCCACCGAACACACCGCCAGCGGCGTCATGACGATCCAATTCTGCGCAAACCATTCCGGCATTTGAGTACCCTCCAAGCACTTGACTAGTAATAAAACGTGAAATTGACTTCGCGCGGCTCTTTCCCGACCAACATCCGCAGCTTCTCAGGGAACGGCGCGAACGGAGCCGAGTCTACAATGGCTTTCTCGCAAAACAACGCCAAAATCTGTCCCGCCGTGTTCTCTTTGATTTCCATTCCTTGCACCATGCCATCGTCGAGCAACTGAAAATGCAGCGTCACTTCGCCCCCACGCTCGTACAACTGGTTCTTTTCGATCAACGCGTACCACCGGCTCTGCACCGCCACGACGATCTGGTGGTCGTACGCGCCGAACGGGCTGTCCGCCACGTCAAACGCCGCGACGCCAATGTGGTTAACGCCCGAAGCGACGAGATGCGATTTCGCCGCTACAATCTCGCGCTGCGAGCCGGTGCCCGCCGATCCGGGTGACGGCGCGCGATACTCTTGCGGCTGCGCTGGCGGTGAAGGTTCCGTTTGCGGCGCTTGCGGCGCGATTGCCGCTTCCGGGGGGAGCATCGCAAACTGTTTTTCCTCGGCGGCATTCAGTCCTTTGTCGGCTACTTGCTTGGGCTGCTCAGCGACAGCGACAGGTGGCGGCGATGGAGGCGATGGCTTCGCCACGGGCGCGGGCTGCGAGTTGGCGACGACGGCCGGCGGCGAAGCGGGAGGCGACGGTAGCGCGGGCGGCGCAACCGGCACGGAGGGCGCAACCGGCGCGGACGGCGGGCCAAGATTCGGCACGACGTTTTCGGTGCTCATCACCCGTGTCTCTTTGCCCTCCAGGTAGGGCGTGTCACCCGTTTTGCCTGTCGGGTTCACAGGATTGGCGGCAACCGTTGCCCGGTCCGAATAATACTTGGCGTCCTTCGGCTGCTCGCCGGTGACCTGGCTGCTGTCCGTCTCCATGAACTGTTGCGGAGGCTCGGGCTTGGGTTGTGGTGGTTGACGCTCAGGAACTTCAACGAACGTGATTGTTTGCGGAGCTGGCTTTATTTGCGTGTACTTCCGCGGCGCGAAGGCCGCGCTCACGACTCTGGCGATCGGCTCGAAAAGAGGAAGCCGGGCGAACTGCTCGCGATACTGCCAGCAGTCAAACGTCATCGCGTGCAGCAACAGCGACACGAGCATGGCTATTTCAAAATGAAGATTGTCGCGGGTCATCGGCAAACGTCCGCTCACAAGAATAGCAGATTCCGACGTTGCATCAACCCGGAGCAACAGCCATTCCCAGCTTCTCGAGCGTCGCCCGCAACCGCTCCGTCGGCAGCCCCATAACGTTGCTGAAGCTGCCCTCGATCCGCTCAACGATTCCCTCGCCGTGTTCCTGGACCGCATACGCGCCCGCTTTGTCCAGCGGATCGATCTTGTTGAGATACTCGCCTATCTGGTCGCGTGAAAGCGACCGCATCCAGACGCGCGTCGTGTCGGTGAAGGTGATTTCCGTGTCCAGCGAGCGGTGAATGAGGCAAACCGCGGTGATGACTTCGTGCCGCCGCCCGGCAAGCTGTTGGAGCATCCGTCCCGCCTCGGCGGGATCGCGCGGCTTGCCGAAGATTCTCCCGTCGAGCACGACGATCGTGTCAGCGCCGATGATCAGCGACTCGGGATGCCAGCGCGCGACGGCGCGGGCTTTGCGTTGCGCGTTCTGCATCGCCAACACGTCGGGCGCAGCGCCCGTCAACGCTTCCTCCACGCCGTCGGGCCGCACGACGATAAACCGCAGTCCCATCTCCCGCAGCAGTTGCTCCCGCCGCGGCGACGCGCTCGCCAGGATGATTTGTGGTTTGTTTGCCATCGGAAACTCGATTATCGTGAACGTCGAAGTATGCGAATCCCCGCTGGCAAAGTCGAGCATCTCTACGTCCACGTCCCGTTCTGCGCGGCCAAGTGCAATTACTGCGCGTTTTACTCGGAAGCGGGCAGCGCGGCGAAGATGGGCGATTATGTGGAGGCGGTCTTGAAGGAATTGGAAGTTGTAGCCGCGAATCTCATTCGCGGCGGGATTGGCAGCCGCGAAAGTGTTTCGCGGCTACAACCGTCCACCATCTTTTTCGGCGGCGGGACGCCGAGCATCCTACCCGTGCCACTGATGCGCCACCTCCTCGAAGCCGTTGCAAAAACAGTTAGTGGCATCCCTGCTGGTGGTGGCATCCCTGCTGGTGGCACGGGCGTCCCTGCCCGTGATAGCACAGGCACAGAGGCCTGTGCCACCAGTCTACAATTTGAATGGACGGTCGAATGCAATCCGTCCACTGTCTCGACCGAGAAGGCGAAACTGTTCCGCGAGTTTGGCGTCAACCGCATCTCGATGGGCGTGCAGACGCTCGACGATGATTTGCTCAAGACGATCGGGCGGGTGCATTCGGTGAAGGCCGCCATCGCATCGTACGAGAAGCTGCGGAAGGCCGGCTTCGAGAACATCAATCTCGATTTGATGTTCGGTCTGCCCGGCCAGACCGTTGCGCATTTCCGCAACATGCTGGAGCGGGTGATCGAACTGCAACCCGAGCACGTCTCGATCTACTGCCTGATTCCGGAAGAGGACACGCATTTCTGGTCGTTACTTCAGCAAGGGTCAATCAAGCCTGACGACGAATTGGAACTCGCCATGTATGAGACGGCCATCGAGACGCTCACCTCCGCGGGTTATCGCCAATACGAGGTCAGCAATTTCGCCAAGCCCGGCCGCGAATGCGCCCACAATATCGCCTACTGGCAAGTCGAGGATTACATCGGCCTCGGCCCGAGCGCGTGCAGCACCGTTGGTGACCGCCGCTGGCAGAATGTGGCGGACATCAAGAAGTACGTCGAAGGAGTCGGGAGACAGGAGACAGTAGTCAGCTACGAAGAACGACTTACCCCCGAATTGCGCGCCGCCGAACGCGCCGCATTCGGGATGCGGATGAACGCGGGTGTGCCCGCCGAACTTGTCCAAGGCCGCTGGGACAAAGAGATCGCCGAATTGCTCAGCGCCGAGTTGGTGCAATGGTGCAACGGTCGCCTCACGCCGACCAAGCGCGGGATTCTGTTTGCCGACGCAGTCGCCGCCGAGTTTCTGTAACCGCGAATGGACGCGGATTGACGCGAATAATTCGCGTGAATTTGCGGCGATTCGCGGGTAGATTCAAGGCCGCTATGGCGAAGAAGCTGGCACAGATTGTCGATAGTCTGGTGGATTCGTTCCACAAGTACGGCGGGATCAATCATCTCGATGGCGCGAACCTGCCGTCGCGCGACGCGGTGGTGGAGATCACGCGCGATTTGCTGCGGCTGGTGTTTCCCGGTTTCTACGACAAGGACTCGATTCATTCCGCGCAGATTGTCGAGTACACCTCTGAGTTGGTCTCATCTGTGGCGCGACGGTTGGAGAATGAAATTCACAGGAGCCTCGAGTACCGGCCGTGCGAACACCCCGACAAGGGTCGGGGCGATCTGGCAGGCACGGCAGCGCGGGTGACGCAGGAGTTTCTCGAAGAATTGCCGGGCGTGCGCGCGATTTTGCAGACCGACGTGACGGCGGCTTACGAAGGCGATCCGGCGGCGATCAGCAACGAGGAGATCATTCTCGCTTATCCCGGCATCGAGGCGGTCGCGGTGCAACGGATGGCGCATCTGTTCTACAAGCGGCACGTCGCGCTCATCCCGCGGATCATGACGGAGTGGGCGCATAACAAGACGGGCATTGACATTCATCCCGGCGCGGAGATCGGGCCGCACTTCTTCATCGACCACGGCACCGGCGTCGTGGTCGGCGAGACGACCATGATCGGCAAGCATGTGAAGATTTACCAGGGCGTGACGCTCGGCGCGAAGAGTTTTCCGAAGGACGAAAAGGGCCGCGTCGTCAAAGGCATCAAACGCCATCCGAACATCGAGGACAACGTCACCATATACGCGGGCGCGACCATTTTGGGCAGCGTGACCATCGGCGAAGGCTCGATCATCGGCGGCAACGTCTGGTTGCTCGAATCGGTTCCACCGATGACCGTCGTTTACCAGGAAGGCGGCAAGACGGTGATGAAAACCGCCGCCAAAGACCGCGACAAGATGGTGGGACATCTGCACGGTACAGGGATTTAGATGCAGCCGCGCTTCTTTGAAGCGCGGACGATTTCCACGGCGCTTCGCAGAAGCGCCGCTACACCAAGATGGACAGAATCTACGCAGATCACAACGCGACGACGCCTCTTCATCCTCAAGTGCTGGAGGCGATGCTGCCGTATCTGCGCGAGCATTACGGCAATGCCAGCAGCGTGCACGTCTTTGGCCGCGAAGCTCGCGCGGCGATCGACGACGCGCGGGTCCGCATCGCCAATCTCCTCGGCTGCCAGGAAAGCGAGATCGTGTTCACGGGTGGCGGCACCGAGGCCGACAATGCGGCGATCTTCGGTGTGGCGCGGGCGCGACGGGCAAAGGGGCGACACATCATTTGCAGCAGCATCGAGCACCACGCCGTGCTGCACGCTTGCCAGTATTTGGAAAAGCGTGGCGAGTGTGAAGTGACCTTTCTGCCCGTCAATCGCGATTGTCTGGTTGACCCCGACGATTTGCACAAGACGATCCGCAACGACACGGTTCTCGTCTCGGTGATGTCCGCGAACAACGAGACGGGCACGATCCAGCCGATCAAAGAGCTGGCCACAATCTGCCGGGAGCGGGGCGTGCCGTTTCATACCGATGCCGTGCAATCGGTTGGCAAAGTCCCGGTGAACGTCGAGGATTGGGGTGTCGACTTGCTTTCGATTGCGGCGCACAAGTTTTACGGGCCGAAGGGCGTCGGCGTGCTGTTCATCCGCCACGGAACGAAGATCAACCCGTTGCTGGTGGGTGGCAGCCACGAGAACGAGCGGCGGGCTGGAACGGAAAACGTCGCCGCGATTGCGGGCATGGCAAAGGCCGCAGAGCTGGCGACGGCGACAATGGCCGACGAGCAGATTCGACTGCTCGAATTGACGGAGAAGCTTGCTGAGGGAGTGATGAAGCGCATCGGCGGCGTGCATCGCAATGGTCATCCGAAGCTGCGCATCTGCAATACGGTCAACTTCAGCTTTGAAGGCTGCGAGGAGGAAGGGTTGCTCTTGGGGCTCGATTTGGAAGGCGTCGCCGTCTCGAGCGGTTCGGCTTGCGCCGTCGGATCGCTTGAGCCATCGCACGTGCTCAAAGCGATGGGATTGCCACATGAACTGGCCAGAGCGGCGGTACGATTCTCTTTCGGCGTGAGTAACACCGCCGGGGACGTGGACTACATTCTCGACGCGGTCGCGCGTGTGGTTGAACGCCTGCGGCAGTTCGCGCCAGCGTAAGCTCTTTGGAGTGCGGTGGCTCGACACCGCTTTGCCGTTTCTCTGCAAGAAGGCTGCGTCAAGCCGCAGCAGTCCAAAGTCTCAATCAAAAAACCGGTAGCGGAAAATGAACCACAGCGCTGCGAGGCCGTCTTTCCAACCGATTTTCTTCCCCTCGGTGTAATCGCGGCCCGAGTAGCTGATGGCTGTCTCGTAGAAGCGGTAGCGACGGCGAGCGAGTCTTGCGGTCAGCTCCGGCTCGATGCCAAAACGCTCAGCGTTCAGATTGAGTCCTTCCACGCATTTGCGTTGGAAGACCTTGTAGCCGGTTTCCATATCGCTGAGATTGAGGTTACACAGTATGTTGGAGAGCAGGGTCAAAAACTTGTTGGCCATGAAGTGCCAGAACAGCAGCACGCGATGAGTGCTGCCAAGGAATCGTGACCCGTAAACGACATCGGCGCGCCCATCGAGGATCGGTCGGAGAAGATTCGGATAGTCTGCCGGATCGTACTCGAGGTCGGCATCCTGAATGAGAAGGACGTCGCCGGTCGCGTGCTCGATCGCCGTGCGGATGGCCGCACCCTTGCCGCGATTGTGAGGATGTGAAAACAATTTCACGCCGTCTTTTTCCGCGAGCTTCTTCAGAATTTGCCCAGTGCCATCCGTCGAGGCGTCATCAACCAAGATGATTTCCTTCTCCAGGCCACAACTATCCGCGGCACAGACACGATCAAGGATTCCCTCGACCGTGCGAGCCTCATTGAAAACGGGGATCAGGATCGAAAGCCGTTTGAATTCTTCAGACATCGGTTGCAAAGTATAAGCCAAAGCGGTGCTGACTCAATGGGAAAATGCAGAATCTCGTAGCATTTGAGATGCTGGCGTGTTACGTTCGCAAGCCGAAGCAAACCGGGCGGGTTAGCCAAGTGGTAAGGCGGGAGTCTGCAAAACTCCTATGCGTCGGTTCGAATCCGACACCCGCCTCCAATTCAGCCCACGCAATCGCACCTGGTTGCGTGGGCTTTCTGTTTGGTGGCGGCGGATCTGTAGACGGCGTCGGAAGCTTTCTGCACGGCGAATGATTGCTCGGGCAGCGCCAGCGACGGTTTCCCGTCTAGGACACAGTCAACGAAGTGGTGAAAGCGCTCTTCGGAATAAGGCGGCGAGGTGGGTTCCGAAGTATTCATAACGCCGGCGTGTGATTACAACCCATCTGGCTCGCTCCGATGACGCCGAGGCGCAGTTTCCCTTCCATGCGCGCCATTGGCAGCATCGCCTCGGCTGATGTCAACACTGCGTGCTGGAGACAACGTCCGGTAGGGGACGGCAAACATTGTTGACGAAATGCCCCGGGGTGTATGAAAGGCTTGGAAAAGCAGGGGGCACTATGCAAACCGCCAAGACCCCATGTGGCGTGGGTCTAAACTGTTACCCCGGCCATGTTCCCAGACAACTCCACCGGTTATAACCCCCAGCCACCCGGTCCGTAGATCGTCGGATTACCTTCTCTCACGGTTTCCAGGCAGCAATCTGAAAGTCAGCTTTCTGCGGCAGCACAAACTGACGCATGGGTGCGGCCGAAAGCCTGACAGCCACGATCAAATCCACGACTGCACCCACGCCATGGGCCAACAGAGCGCTTGCCGCCGCGCCCACCATCCCGAAACTTTTGACGAGGGGGAAGACCGCCGTTGCCGTCACGAGGGCCGCCGCCCCTGATGACCACAACGTGAGTTGCGGCCGGCCCATGCCGTAAAAGTAGTTCCGCAATACTCGCGACGCTGCTTGGAAGATAACGGCGATCAGCAGAATGTAGAATGGTGTGGCCGCAGGCAGGAACTGCTTTCCGTAAACCAGGGCGATTCCCGGCCTGCCCAAAATAAACCCCGCCACCGCGCCCGCCGCCATGACCAGCACCGTACAGCGGCAGGCCCGGGCCGTCAGCGTTGCACCTGAGGTTTGGTTGGAGGCGACGCGCGGAAACAGCACTATCGCCACCGAGTCCGGCAACATCAGCAATCCTGCGCTCAGACCCACCGCCACCGAATACCATCCGAGGTAGGTGGAGGCGAGCAGAGCACCCACGACGAATTGGTCAAACATCTGGGTGAACAGCACCAGCAACACCCGCAGATGACCGCGGATTCCGTACAGCAGTCCCTCCTTGAGATAGCGACTCGAAAAGCGAAGCTTCCAATTTGCGGCTTTGCCCAGGCAAATCGCCAGCGTTGTCGCTGCAAAGACAGTGCTGCCTACGGTGGCGACAACGATGCCCAGTAAACGATCTTTAGCCAGGTGGTTCGCCGCGAGCACCAACAACAGGTAAACCGTCGATCCCGCAATTATGAGGACATTGTAAAGTTTGAACCAGCTCAACCCCTGCAAGATGCTGCCCAAATTGCACGCCAGGATATTGAACGGGATTGACGTTAGCAGGATGAAGAATACCACGGGGTTGCCGACGGGCCAACGGACGAATCGGAACGCGACGATAACAAACAACAGCAGCGCGTAAAGCAATCCCGACACCGAGGACAAAACAAACGACGTCATCGCGGCTTCGGAAAGAGAGTACCTGCGGCTTCCCAACAAGTAGATGTTCGCGTCAAAGAAACTCAAATTCCCAAAGGTCACTATCCAGGTTATCACCAACAGCGCAAAAGCCAGTATGCCTTTATCGGACGGACCGAGTGCCCGTGCGATGAGCACGGAGATGGCGAATTTCAGGATGTAATCCGCTACTTTCGTTGTGAAAACCTGAGTCACCAGTCTCATAGGCCGAGGCAGATTACGAAAGAGGCCCGTGGCATGCGAGCAAAAGTTCGCTGTCGCATCAAATTGGTACTCGTGGCATCACCGGCTGACCCGACGGTTCCGTTCGCAGACCAGTTCGTATACCCTGAGGGTGAGACGACACGTGGCGCCTGCCCAGCCAACGCCTGAGCGCGGCCCGCGGCGCCTAGTTGCCAGCGCAGTTCGGCGTCGGACAGCAGCTTGCACAGCGCGTCGTCCAGTTACTCGCTGCGGCCGGGCGTGACGAGCAACCCTGTTTTCTCATGCTCGACCGGCTCCGGTGTGCCGCCCGCCGCGGAGGCCCCAGCCTACGCTCAGTATCAGATCTCGGAGCATCAACCGGGCAAATTCGCCTGCCGACTCACTCCGCCCGCGGGACATGGCGGGGTGTGGCGGCATTTGGCAACGGGCCGGCCGATCTCCTACAATGGCGAATGGATTGAGGGAGCCGTCAGAAGTTCCGGTCTGCGTTTTGCCGATGGCTACATCTGGCTGTTGCGGACGCGGTCCCGGATGCGCCAGCAGTTCGGAGCCCTGCGGCGCCACTGAATCACCTATCCCGCCAGCCGCTTCACGATGGCGGGCGGAATTGCCAACCACGAGAGAATCCGTCGGGATGTCTTTCAGTGTGACTTGAACCATTGAATTTGCCAGAACCAACCCGCCTTACGGCGGATCGGGCATGGCGGCGACATCGATTGGTTCTGTTCTGAAACTTTCCTGATCCAGCGATCAGGCGGTTTGGCTCGGGGGTTCGGATGTGCGCTGGTAGATTCCATCCACCTGAAGCAGTTGTCCACTCCTACAGTCAACAAAACCAAACTCTAACGAGACCAGCATCAAACCTTTGTCCTTCAGGAAAGCGTGCATTTCATCAAAGAGCGATTCATTTCGGTACAAAGGCGTCAGAGACATTTCGAGTTGAACCATCTGGATGTGCCGCAGAGATCTGTTTGCTCCGTCCAAGACGTTTTTTCATAACCTTGGGTGTCGATTTTGAGCAGGATTCTGTCATTCGCCGAACAGATTTCCGAGAACAACGAGTCGAGTCGCCGTGCCGTGACTCGCTCTTTGCCGACGTATTTTGAAGTTGGTGCCGCGTGCAGGTGCGCCGGTAGCATGTCGAAGAACGAACTGCTTTCGGAGATGCCCGCGATGTTGATCTCACTGGTGGTGTCCGTCGCGCCGAGAGCCAGATTCAATGCTTTCCAAGAAAGGCGATCAGCACGAGCCCGACGGGCCAACTCCTGATAACGGTCGAGAGCGGCTCAAAGGATACGATCCGGCCACGGTAGCCAATTTCCCGCAGTCCGTGGCCGTACTGCCCGGTATTCGCCCCCACATCAAGCACAAGGTTGATTCCGTTCGTCGCGAGGAGCTGTGCCCGGCGTGCGAGTGGGTGCGCGAATTGAAGCGGACAATATCGACGCCAAACTTTCGAAGAATTCTGCGTGCGAGTCGCTTCACTGCGACCTTCTAGCATAGCAAATAACGAAGTTCGACCACCAAACAACCGTCCGTCAGATCCTTGCTGGAGAACCGGATGAATTCAAGATTTCACGGTAGGCTTTGAGTGTTTCCGCCGCCACTTGTTCCGGCGCGTGCCAATCACGAGCCACCCGCCGAGCGTTCTCGCCTAGGCGTCGGCGTTCCTCTGGGTGCGTGAGCAGCCAGACAATCTTCTCGGCCAACGCCTGCGAGTTTCGAGGCTGAACCAGCAGACCTGTTTCGCCATCGGTCACCATCGAAGGAATCCCGCCGACATTGGTGGCGATGACGGGCATCCCCGATACCATCGCCTCCGCCAACGCGTTTGGGCTGTTCTCGTTCTCGCTTGGCAACACGAAAAGCTGTGTCTGGAGATGCTGCTGTGCTATCTCCTCGGCAGAGCGCTGTCCCAGGAAAGTCACGCATTGCTCAATCCCCAGCCGCTCGCAAATCGCTCGCAATCCCTTGCTGTAGCCGGCGTCACTGCTGCCGATCACATCCAAGCAAACACCGGGCAGTTGCGCCCTGACCAAGGCCAAGGCCTCCAACAGAGTAGCCAGTCCCTTTCTCTTAGCCAGCAATCCCACAAACAAGATTCGGCGTGAGTCGGCCACCGACCACTGATTGGCAAAGAAAACAGGGCTCATGGCCTCGTGGATCATGAAGATCCGCGCGCTGGGATTAAAGGCACGCACAAAACCAGTGTCGAAGTGGGTCCGGCAGGTAAAGAACTTCGCCTTACGCACCACCTCTTGCTCCCAGTGCCTTATCACTCGGGAACCGAAGGTGGGGTTGGTCTTGTAGTACTCCGTGATGATACCTTGGATGGAAACGAGGCAGGGAAACCCCGAGGCCACTCCGGCCAGCCCGTAAGCTCTTTCTGTTCCATGGGTGTGCACCAAATCAGGACGGATCCTGCCAACCTCCTTCACCAAACGCCGGACAGTCCATTTGAACCCCGTCAGCACATCCAGTGGCAACCACGGCGGGAAGCCTCGATTCGTGAACGTGATACTGCTTTTCAGGACGTGAAACGTGATGTTGTCCACCTTGATCACTTGGTCTTCCGGCACCAGACGGCTTTCCGTCACCAGGTGCAGCTCGATACCGTCTCTGCGTGCAAGAGCACGGGAGAGGTTTACAATCCAGCTACACGGATGAAATGCAGCCACCTTTCTCGCGACCTTAAGGTGAGGCTCAAGGAAAGGCTCAGGATACGGAGCGAGCCACGCGATCCTCATTCGGCGCCCTCATCAACCAAATTGGCTTGTTTCGTCTGTAGGAATAGAGTGCCCGCGAAGTTCTTGTTCCTCAAGCGAGGCAAAGACGTCCTTTTGTGTTCAACCGCACTGATCTGGGCTAGCGCTTGGTTGATAAGGACACAGATCGATAGGTTCATGCGGTAACTGAACTCGTCAGGGGCCGAGCAGCAGGAGCGGCCGATAGTGACGGCTTGGAATCGAGGGCCACACGTTCCTTTTCTTCCATACGAATCACCAAACGCAGCAGTGCCGCTAGGAAAACCTGCTGAGGCATATCCATATTGTAAGACCCGTAAATGAGCGTGAAGTGAATCGGGTACCAGACCAGTTGCGCGGCCAAAAAGATGGCAACGGGAGAAAGGATCGTGCCACGGCAGCGCCTGACACACGCCACGGCGCAAGCTGCCGAGCCGATCATCAGAACGTAGAAGGCTGCCAGTCCGATGACGCCCACATACCGGATCGCGGACAACGGGCCGCTATGGTAGCCACCGGTCAGATATACAGACTCCTCTCCCCCCTGACGGAAGCTGCCGAGTACGGCAAGGTCCTGCATGCTCACTCCAAAACCGTCGCCGATCCACCAGTTCTTAATTTTACCTTCCTCAATTATTCTCTTCCACCATAGAAAGCGCCCTTCGGTCGCCAGGGAACCTGCCTGTTCCGCTTCGGCGGACCACTTGCCCGGCAGGAAAGCGAGGGCGCGCTGGGCCGCCAGAGGCAGTTGGTAGAGTCGGCCCTGCCCAAAGATCAGGGCGCTGCCGAAAAGACCGGTGGCTACGCCGATGACCACTGCTTCCCGCCAACCTTGGTGCAGCCAGGCACTCAAGCCAAATTGCATGACCGCCGCCCCGAGGGTATTGCGAAAGCCGGAAGCGAGGATGCACATCCACCCACAAAGAAAGACATAGGTACGCGGGCGCAACGGGTTGAACAGCGTCCAAGGCAGATAATAGGCGCACAACAGCAGGATCAATGTATTCCCGAAAGCTCCGAGACCCTTTAAACGCACCAAGGCCGTTCCTGTGATCTCCCCAATATACACATCCAGATCGACGTTGGAGTAAAGCCCGTAAAGGAAAGGGGTCTGGCTCGGCGCCAAATAGGCCACGATGTTGAACGCCGCCATAATGGCCGTTCCGGCCAGGACAAAGTACGGAATGCGCCCAACCGCCTTGACCGAGTCGGGCAGCCGCACAATCACCGCGTACGCGATCAGGGCCATGAAGATGTCGAAGAAAGGGCGTCCCCCGATGGTCTGCGCGCCAAGCGCGCGAATACCCACCGGATGGAAAAAAAACGTCACCCCGATCCAAAGAACATTCAGCAGGATCAACGAATTCAGGACGTGCCACTTCACCTCGAAGCGGTGCCTAAGTAACACGCGGTAGCCGATGTAAACCATCAAGCCAAGAATGATGCAAGGCTCACGAAGTGAAAATGGCAACCCCAGCAAAGGCGTCGTGCCGTAAAACGACCAGCCGATCAGGATGATCACCCAGATGCGACGCTGCAACCCCAAGGTGGTTAGTATGAGGATGCCCAGTGCCACGCACATAAACAGCCACACCCTTTGCCCCGTGGCGATGCCGTAGCCCAGCAAGACCGCGAGGGCCAAACCGAGAACCACAGCCGTCAATCGCGCGACAAACTCTTTGTCTGCCACGCGGCGCTCCAGTTCACTAAGCAATGTTCCAGCAGGTTTCACGATCCTGCCGTCTATTCTACGGCTGGACGCTTCATCGCGCAAGCCAGACTTGAGCCGATCCGGAACGAATTTGAGTCACGCTGAGAAAGAGGCGGACACAGAGCTGATTGGTCGGTAATCCGATCCAAGCTCGGGATTTTGGAAAAGACGCAAGTTTTTAAAATGATCGGCACAAACAGACCACCTAGCAAAAGCAGGGGGGCGAACAAAGCGAACCGCAGGCCGGCCCATGCGTCCATTTTTATGAGCAGTCCCTTTCCGAGACCGGTCACCATGGTGTTCATGAGGCAGATGACAAAGGTGTACTCGCCAAAGAGTAGCAGCAGACGCGACGGCCGCCAGCGAGGACGACGGCACAGCGCCCGTGCAAGGCCGGAATGGATAGCAGTCCGACCGGGAAACTCGGCACGTCCCAGAAGAAAGATACGCCCAACACAATGATGAACGTGCCAAGTGTGAGGTTGAAGAACTTGTCCACCAGCGCTGTCCAATCGTGGAGACGTGAGGCACAGTACCCACCAAGAAGAAAAATGAAAGCGTGCTCGCAGATTCGGTCCAAGCCGAGCAATGGACTGGCAGACACGAAACGCACGAGCAGACCCACCACCAGCAAGGGCCCCAGTCTATTTCCGCTCAACCACAAGCAGACAGGTAGAAGCATATAGAATTCGAGTAGAACGTACACGTACCACAAAGAGACGGCATGACTGTGAACCGGTCGCATCAGGATTTCCACTAAACCCAGCCAAAAGCTCTGAGGTGCTGCGTCCACGTACAGGAAACGTTGACCGATGACCTTGCCCGTGGCACGACCTTGGTGTGGAGTCTCTTGGGGCCATCAGGAGCTTCGATGACGATAGCCGTTTGGGTTGGACTTATGCCAATTCCACGCGTGTTCAATGATGGTTGCCAACTGCGCATACCGGGGTACCCAGCCGAGTTCTGCTTTGATGCGCACAGAACCGGCCACAAGTTGCGCTGGGTCGCCAGGCCGACGAGGAGCCGATTCCACTGGCACTTTTTTTCCCGTCACTTTCTCTACTGTCCGGATCACTTCCTTCACGGAAAAGCCGTAACCGTTACCCAAGTTGTAGGCGGTTGTACCGGCTCCTTTGCGCAGCGCCTGAAGCGCCAGCAAATGGGCCTCCGCCAGATCGCAAACATGAACAAAATCACGAATGCAAGTTCCATCCGGGGTTGCCCAATCCGTACCGAAAACTCGGAGTTTGTCTCGTTTGCCAAGCACTGCCAGGAGGGCCAAGGGAATCAGATGTTCTTCGGGCTTGTGATCCTCCCCGATCTGACCCTCAGGATCGGCGCCTGCAGCATTGAAATAGCGCAGGGAAATGGATCTAATTCCGTAGGCTTCGCCATACCATTGCAGCATGCGTTCCATGACCCACTTGGTTTCGCCGTAGGGATTGGTGGGGGTTTTCGGATGGTTCTCGGGAATGGGAATGGTGACTGGTTCACCGTACACCGCCGCCGACGAAGAGAAGATTAATCTGTCAATCTTGTGCGTCCGCATTGTCTCAAGCAACACATAGCAGCCTATCACATTGTTCTCATAGTACATCGCCGGGTTTTGCACGGAGTGGCCCACCGATGCGTACGCGGCAAAATGCATCACGCACTCCACCTCGTACTGCTGGAAAATCCGCTCGAGGTCATCGCGGCGGCGCAAATCAGCATTCACCAGCCGGCCTCCCACCAGAGCCTCCGAATGCCCTTTCTCCAAATTGTCCATCACGAGCACGTCTTCGCCCTGCTGGCACAGCCGCTTCACCATATGTGAGCCGATGTAGCCAGCCCCGCCGATTACCAGAATCATGCCACTATCCTCCCCGATTTGTCGGTTTCAATGTGCATTTGTGCTGTTGCGCCCGCCCGCCCGCAGATCACTCCGCACTCCCGGTCGGCTCGATGAACGGCGCATGAAATCGGGGGAGAAACTACCGCGGATTTAAGGCCCAGTTCAAGCGCTTTCGCCGGGATCCGGCGGTGCCCCTCACCAACTCCCAGCCACCAAGAGGTGCAACGTTCTCTGGGCGCGCGAGCCGATCCATCGATCCAGCAGCCGGGTGGTAACCCGTTCGCGGGGGATCGGTGGGACTTGAGATTTCTGGGCGCACAGGACCAAGTGAAAACTGCCCGGGGCGCCATACTTCGGACCGCGGACAAACTGGGTGCTGAAAAAGCGGACATATTCTTCCAGATGTTCCATACCCTGCTCCTTGAATTTGGCCACCCACCACGGTTTGGGCTGCACGGTTTGATGCAGGTTCATCCCGTCGCAAATATCGTCGTACGGCGCGATGCTCATAATCCACAAGCCGCCGCGCGCCAGGTGCTTTTTCACATTGGCAATCAGCTTGGCGAGATCGCGTTCGGCAATGTGTTCCAGCAGTTCCCAACTCGTGACGATGTCACACTGCAGGCGCGTTGCGGCGGCGGGTTCCTGCAGCAAAATGTCGAACTCACCCGTGACATCGCAGGTGAACAGGAATTCCGGAATGGTGCCCCACTCCGCCCGCGAGGTGGCCGGCATCGATGCAGTCTTTGACAAACCCGCCGCCCGCGCAACCGATGTCGAGGATTTTCAGTGACCGGGTCCGGGGATACAGGCGAGCAAGTCTTTCATTGAACCGCGGGTTGCGGCTGTTATTGCGACTCGTTCCCCAGGGAACGAGGTGGTCGGGCGAGGTATAAGCCACGGTTCGCTCCGCCCGTACAATGATGCGAATGGATTCAGTGTCGCCAGCACTCACGGCTGGATCGTTGGTCATTCAATCGGCTGCCGACTCGCAGGATTGTATCTTTTGATACTACATGGGGCGAATGATCGCAAGCTCAACCGGGTTCAGGAAGCGGATCCGGGAGCCGCTCCGGCGCGTACTCCGTGCGGGCCACAAAGATCGTCTCGCCGCGTTGGTGGCGAAAGGCAAACGCTTGCGCCGCCTTGTCAAAGGTTTGACTGCAACCAGCCTTTAGAGCGTCGTGCAACTCGATCATCACCACTCCCACCCGATCGATCCACGGCGCCACGTTTTCAAAAACCTCCTTCTCACTCCCCTCGATATCGACCTTGAGGATGTCGATGTACGCGATTCCATAATTCTGCATGATCGCCTCAACCGTCATCCCTGGCACCTTCTCAAGGGTTGGGTATGGCGCCGGGGCGCTGCCGTGGAACGTTCGGAAGCCCCACGGCCCGTCGCCGGGGTCAACCAGGTCAATCGCGGCGTTCCCGTTCCAGAGGGCGGCGCGGATCGGCACCACGGCCGGGTAGGGCGCCACATTCCGCTGGAGCAAGGCGAAATTCGCGGCTTCCGGCTCGATCGCCAACACTTTCGCCTGCGGATACGTGGTGGCAAAAAACACCGAGGCAAACCCGACGTTCGCGCCGGCATCGACGATCACGGCGGGGTCTTTGCGCAAGGCCAAGGCGTATTCATGATCAAAAAAAATCTGTTTGTAAACGCCGACATCTGAACTCTTCAGCCGCAGGTGAACGGGATGCCGGATGCCCGGTGGCGTGATTGCAACTTCGGTTGGCTGCTTCCGGAATCGCGTCAGCACGACGAACGGAACGGCGCGATAGCCGAACAACCGATAATAGAACTTAAATTTTTCGATGATGCCTTCTGGCATGTCAGCCCCTTCGATTGTTGTTCCACGTCTCACCCGGGCGTCGCCGAACTGGGCACACCCAAATCCGCGGACGCCCTGGCCGATGCCGGCAATCCTATAAAATCCGCAGCGACTGCAGCAACTCGCGCAACCGCGCCAGATCCACCAGCGCATTCAGCTTGTGATCCGACGGACAGATCACGGCGTGGTGCCCGGCCTTGACGCAGTGGCAAATCCACTCATGGCACCCCGCCAGGTACGCGTCGGCGAACAACTCGACGACCTGGCAGCCTGCGGGGCACCACACGGCATTGGCCAATCCCGATCCGTGGATTGCACAAATCGCCTCGGCGCCGGCAAACAACTGGATCTGCTCGACCAACCCCAAGGTCGCCGTGTCGATGATGCTCCAGCCAGCGGCGCGGAAAAAGTCGAGGAGTTCCGGTTCATTGGCGACATTTCTGGCGGAGCCGGTCCGCCGCAAGTAAAACCGCGCCGGCGTCGCCGGCGCACCGTTGGCAAACGGCAGGAAACTCGCACGCAGAAAGTCAACGCCGTACGGATTGTAGCACGCGACCATCGTCGTGGGCGAACTGAAATAGTAGTCTTCAACCAGCAAATGCTTTTCCGGCGTCCAGCGACAACGGTCCAACACCCCGAGCAGGCGCAGGCTTTCCACCCGGTACCGGAGTTGATGGGCGGGCACTATAATTCGCACATCGGAGGGAAATTCGTGCAGCAGCGCCAACCGGGGCAACGCATCCAGCAGCCAGTCTCCGTATGGCTTCGGCTCATTGTTCGGCACCCAGTGCGACACAATGCTGGTCCATGCCCCCGACAAATGCACAGGCGGACGCATCACCAGATAATTGTAAGCCGGGTCTTGTTTCACCCGCAAATGACGGTACGCCGACTCAACGCAAAGTTGTTTCCGTTCATTGAGGTGACCGAGGCTGGAGCCCACCAATCGCGCATTCTTGCTCCGCGTCCAAAAAACCGGCCATGGCTGCTCCTGATCCTCCCGTCGCACAGCCAATAGCGACCTGGCATGCTCCGGCAAGGACGGCGTCCCTTGATCCTCCAGAATCACTCGTCCCTCCAGCAATGGCGGCCGCCGGCAAAGAAGTTCATATGACGAGTACCAACCTCGCGGTAAGCCGATCCAACCAGACCGTGGCGACAACGGTCGCACCGCATTGCGCAACCAACCCATCATGGACTGGCAAGCCTTCCGCCTTAGCCACCACAGTGCTTTGTGGACGAGCGGAAACTGTTTGATCGCATACCGCATCTCCGCAATCCAATTGCGTACGGCACCGATCCGCGACTGCCTCACCGTTCCGACTCCTTTGTCTTGCCTACGGACATCCGGACCGTGCTCTCGACGCCTGAACGCAACCGTTCTCGCCACACAAACGTCGGATGCGCAACAGCAAACTCCGACCGCCGGTTCGCTTGGTCGAGGGTGTAGATTGCGTAGCGCAATGGTCGCTGGCAGTAGTTGCCGTGGGCAAGGCGGCGCAGCCAGTGCAGACCATGTAGCCCTAGCGCCAGCCGTTGCGCCCACCGGGGCGCCGCCCGAAACATCCTTTCCTTCTCACGCTCAGCGTTCGGTTTCATGTTCATGTTCTCGCCCGTGTCGGTAAACACGGAGGTGCAACGCGGCAGGACGCCCATGCGCACGCGCCGCTCCAGCAGCCGGATCACCCAGTCGGCATCGCCCAGATCGCGCCATTGGCTGTCGAAGTAGAGATCATACTGGTCAATCACGCGCCGGCGAAAAAATGTCGCACAGGTGAGCACCGGCAAATGGCAGACCATCACATGATGCTTGTGCGGCAAGACGACTTTGCGATAACAAACGAACCCGCCACGGGCATCCACGACAACGGCATGGGCAAACACCACCTCGATCTCGGGATGCTCCATGAAAAAATCATGCACCGCCTTCAGCGCGCCGGGCAGGTACTGCTCGTCGCAATTCAGGTAAGCAAGGATTTCGCCGCCGGACTTTCGCAAGCCGCGGTTGATGGCGTCGTACATGCCGGCGTCTTTCTCGACATAGGCTCTCACGCGGCGGTCGTGCGGCAGCCAATCCAGCGTGCCATCGTCAGAACCGGCATCTTGCACGATGTGTTCCACCTGAACGCCTTCTTGATCGGCAACCGAGGCAATGCATAACTTCAGCCACTGCGAACTGCGGAAGCTGGGCGTGATAACGGAGATCAACATCGTCGCTTGCCGTGGGTTGTCAGCGGGTCAGTCGCGGAGTTACAGGTGCGCTTCCGGATCACTTCTTGACCATCTGGTCGTAAATCCAACCGTAAGTTTTCTCCATCCCATCCTCCAGCCTTGTGCTGGGCTCCCAGCCTAACAGTTTTTTGATCAGCGTATTGTCGCTATTGCGTCCCATGACGCCTCGCGGCGCTTTCAGGTTATGAGTGCGGTGGAGTTTAACCCCTGCGATCCGTTCCACAATGTCCACAAGTTGATTGATCGTAACGAGTTGACTGCTGCCGATGTTAATGGGGTCGACGATGTCGCTGTGCATGAGCATCTGCGTGCCTTGCACGCAATCGCCGATCCACGTGAAGCTGCGCGTTCGCGTACCGTCCCCCCAGATTTCGATTTCGTGCGCGCCTGATAATTTTGCTTCGATCACTTTTCTGCAGATGGCAGCGGGAGCTTTCTCGCGGCCACCTTCATACGTGCCATAAGGCCCGTACACGTTGTGATACCGCACCACTCTCGTCTGCAGTCCGAAATCCTCACGGAAATGACGGCACATCCGTTCACTGAACAGCTTCTCCCAACCGTAGCCGTCTTCGGGCATTGCGGGATACGCATCCTCCTCTTTCAGGGGAATCACGTCCGCCGATTTCTGCTTGTCGGCAGCGTAAACGCAGGCCGAGGAAGAAAAGAAAAAACGCTGCACACCTCCCTCCCGAGAGGCCATCAACAGATGGGTGTTGATCAGGACACTGAGCATACACAGGGCTTTGTTATTCTCAATGAACCCCATCCCTCCCATGTCTGCAGCAAGGTTGTAAACGAGTTGAATCCCCGCAACCGCCTGCTGGCAGGCTGGCTTGTCTCGCAAGTCGAGACGGAGGTTTTCGACGTCGGGGAATTGCTGGTACCATTCATCGAACGGTTTGATGTCAACAGCCCGAATATGCCGGCAGCCTTGCCGGCGAAGGTCCGCGACCAAATAGCCGCCGATAAACCCTCCGGCGCCACACACAAGTACCTTTTCGTTTTTCATAACAACCCTATTCTGGCACATGATCCGCGCCTGTTGCAAACAAATATCACGGAAATTCCCTGGCCTTCCTCGCTTTTTTTCTTGGAACGATCGGCCTCTTGGACAAAACTGTCACACGTTCAATGGAGCGAGGTTTGCTCGCGTCGCATGCACCAGAACGAAGGCTGCCGATGCACACGGGCAAACTTCGCGCGGCAACTTTTTGTGACAAGATCACTGTGCACGAGAGACAACGATGCCGGCGCGCCCGCCCCCCGGGAAGACAACCCGCGCGGACGGAAACGGCGCATTCTGATGTTAGGCTATTTCCCGCCTCCGTATTTCGGGCCGAGTGTCGCCTACCAGGCGCTGCTGCGCTCGGAGTTCGCGCAACGCTTCGACGTGACGTTCATCAACCTCAGTGTCGTGCAAAGCATCCGTGAGTTGGAATCGTTTCGGCTCGGTAAACTGTTCAAGCTCGCGAAGTTCTTTCTCGTGGAGTTGTGGTATCTGCTTACGCGGCGGTTCGACGCTTGCTGCTATCCGATTTCTTTCAGTCGGAGCGCATTCCTCAAGGACGCGGTGCTGGTGGGGCTCGTGCGGGCCTTCGGGGTGCCGACAGTCTTGTTTGCTCACGGCACGGGCGTTCAAAGATTTCGGGGGTCCCTCGCGCCTCGCCTACAGCGTTTGTTCGACACCACACTCGGCAACGCCACAGCGGTGCTGGTGATCGCCGAAAGTCTCCGCTCCGAGTTCGACGGTCTCGTCGCGCCCGAACGGGTGTTCGTGGTCACCATCGGCATCGAGCCGCAACCGTCGTTGCCCGAGCCGCAACAGCGGGCCGGCGGCCTGACGATTCTGTATCTCGGCGCGCTGGTGAAAGCCAAAGGCATATTCGATCTGCTCGAAGCGATGCCGCTGGTTCTCGCGCGCCGCCCCGACTCAAGGCTGGTGGCCGCCGGCGAGTGGTTCCGTCCAAACGAGGAATTGACCGCACAAGAGTTCGTGCGCGAACATCACCTCGACGGCGCCGTGAACTTTGTCGGCCCCGTTCACGGCGAATCGAAATGGCGGCTGCTTCGGTCGGCCGATGTGTTTGCGTTTCCGCCGTACTCCAGCACGGAGGCGTTCGGCATCGTGTTGCTGGAGGCGATGCAGGCTGGCACGCCGATCGTGGCCACTCGTGGCGGGGCGCGCAGGGAAGTCATCGATGATGGCATCAATGGGCTGCTGGTCAACGAGCAGGATCCTGCCGACCTGGCTGCGAAGATTCTCCAACTTGCCGACGACCCCGGTCTCCGAGAGCGCATGGGAAAGGCCAACCTTGAACGGTTTGCCAGCTACTACACGCACGAGCACTACGGTCAGCGGATGATCGAGGTGTTCGATCAGCTATCGGCACGACACCGTTGATGAAGTGTCAAGTTGCCGCAGCCATCCTGAATACGCAACACCGGCGTAGGCCGTCAAAATGAGGTCCACAGGTAGCCGATACCGCAGGTACCACTCCACGAAGACCAGCATATCGAAACTCAAGATTGCGACGATCACCAACAGAGCCAAGCGCGAAATCGCCAGCCGGCGCAGACGCCACCAGCCGTACCAACCTGCCGGGAAAATTAGAAACCAGTAAAACGTGGAGATCAATCGGTTGCGAGGCGACATCTGGCCTGTGTAAGGCCCAAGTTCCGTGCGCAGTCGGATCCAGCAAAGCTTGGCGTACTGCCGCGGGTTGTCACGGATCCACAGGCAGGCAGCCTGCGGTTCTTCACGACCGGCGCGCTCCAAGTAGGCGGTGTATCGTTGCTGTTCCGCCTCGGACATTCGCCAGCGGGTCCACGGATTGCCCGGCCGCCGCTCCCACAGGCTCGTCCATCGCATACTCTCGTAATACGGATTGTTGTCTTCCCAAAGAATCCCCCCGCGATCCGTGGCGCGCCAGCCGTCAGTGGGGTCGCCGCCGAGATCCAACCGCGACAGCGCGATACGCACTCCGACGAAGCCCAGAAGCACCGCCGCGCCCAGCAACAGCACGGGGCGTCTGTCGCGGATGAATTCGATCCCCATCCACGCCGCGGCGGCGACCGCGACGATGAAGAACGCGGCTTGTGTGAAGGCAGCTAGTACCAGTGCGCCGACAAAACAAGCCAGCGCCCCCGGAGTTCTCAATCCCGAAACTGCGGCGCACATGGCCCCGGCGAAAAGAAACAGCAGCAGCACCGTCGGCATCATATTGCCCACATAGATGGCGAACCGCAGATTAATCAATACCATCAACGCGGCGAGACAACTCGCCGCCCGTGCCCACCGGCTCGCCAAGCGGAAAGCAATCAGCCCGACTAGCAGAGAAGTCAACCCTGACAGCACGGCTTGTGGAATGGCTACGGCCAGCAACCGAACCCCCCCGACCCAATAGCAAGCGGCCAGAAAGTAGTCGTAGACCAACGCATGAGCGGAAACTCCACCGGAACGGTTGCGCGGGATTCCCGTGTGCAGCACGCCGAGCGCCGCGCGATTGTACGCCGCCGCATCGTTCTCCCCCGGCTGCTCCCAACCCGGAAAGGATTTCAGATATTCCTCGTTGGTCATCTGCAACGTCGGCTTGGATTGGAGATTTTCGGCATGCGTCGCGTAGTGAACTCCAAACGCCAAATGCGCGACAAGCGTACCAACCGCGATCAACAACAGGGCAGCCCACGGCGACCGGCCAGCTTGTTCGAGTTGATAGCTCACGAGGTCGTCTCTCCGATGGGCAGAGTACCTGCTTGTCCGCCACTCTGTCAACTCCGAGGCCAGCGGCGCGTTGCAGTAGGGCACATCTCGACGCTACCACCATAGCCATCCTCGGGCGTTTTGCAGGGCTGTAGGTAGGGGTAGACCGCTGGGCTGCCCGTCCCCGAAAAACGCGGCGCGCCCGGCGGCCTGCTCGCGTGCCGTTTACGGAGTCGTGCCCTACCTCGCACAACACCAGTACATTCGGTGTTCGGTGGGTTACGGTGGTGGTGCTCGGATGCGCCCATGGTCAACCCGCGATTGCATCCTGCTGGACAAACGGTGAAGGTTTTGATAGCTGTTCCCGATATAGTCTTTCCACTATGAACGAAGGCTGTAAACCGCGAGCGTGCAACTGGAGAACACAGGGAATTCGTCGGCAGGTTTTGACGGTTGTCCACAGCGGGGGTTTTCCGGCTTGTGCTCGTAGGGTATAGCCAATCGACCGCGGTTCGAGAATTTCCATACCCACGAACATGGCGGCCAGCGGATGATTCGAGTTTTTGGGGCAAGCCGGGGCCTCGAACCCTTTCAAGAAGGAACAAGAACGATGCGTGAGCGGCTCACTTCGGGATGGTGGCTGGCGCTGCTGGTAGCGGTGATTGTGTGGTTCTTCCACGAGTCCATCTTTTTCGGGTTCTCGCTTGTGCCCAGTGACATCCTGCATCAATTGTTTCTGCCGTACAGCGCTTCTGTCACCCACATCGACGTGCAGTATCACTACGCAGTGGACGTGGTCACTGACCACTATCCTGATGCGGTTTTCTGGCAACAATCCGTGCGCTCAGGTGAGCTTCCCTTGTGGAACCCGTATCTGTTTGGTGGCCACCCATATCTGGGTGCCAGCATGCAAACGGCCCTCAGCCCGTTCAAATTATTGTACTTGGTGCTGCCGGCTGAGCGGGCTTTCAGCTTGGGGATAGTCTTGGAGTTTGTACTGGCCGGGCTGTTCATGTTCCTGTTTTTGCGCAGTTTGGACCGGTCGCACTGCGCGGCGTTCATTGGCAGTCTGGCATATTCCTTGAACAGCGCGTTTGTATTGGGCTATTGGTTTGCACCACCCTCGTTTGTTTGGGTACCCTTGACACTGCTGCTCTTTGAGCGCTCGGTGCAAAGGGATTCTTGGTACGCGGCCATTGGGAGCGGGTTGGTTCTGGGGCTTGCCTACCTCAGCGGCAACGTTCAGTCGGCATTCTATGCTGGGTTTGTCTGTGTAAGCTATTTTGCGGCTAGCGTTTTTGGGGTTGAACCAGCCCAGAGGAAACGTGCGATTATACGGGCGAGCTTGGTCGGACTGATAGGGGCGATGGTGGCACTGCCGCAGTGGTTGCCGACATGGGAGTTGATAATGCGCCAAGGCGGCGGCCAGGAAGGCATCACCCACAGGCAGCATCTCCAACCCAGCTTGCGGCACACAGTATTCGGTCCGCTGTTTTTGCTGGAGTTTGTGTTCCCGGCGCTCGCGGGCTCGCCCGAGACATATGACCTGACGAAGCTGGTTGGCAGCGGTATGAGCGAATTCACCGGGTACATCGGGGTGGTGCCTTTCGTTTTGTTCTTGTGCGGCGCGAGTGGCTCGCGCGACTGGCGCGTCCGCGCGTTGCTGCTAGTCTCTGCAGGGGTCTTTGTGCTTGTGTTTTTCACCCCAATGTCACGATATGTCTATCACCGTTTCTTTGTGGTGTATGTATTCGCCAGTGCCACAATTGCCGGCTACGGGACCGACCTGCTGCTGAACCCCTCCACGACTGTCCAGAGGAATGTTCGTCGCGCCTTTGCGTGGATGGCAGCCGTTTGCGCGGCGGTGGTTATCGGGTTACTCCTGGTTCAACTGCTGGTGCATGCGCGGCGGGATGTCTTGCTGACGAAAGCGAACCAGTATGTATTGGCGCACTTAGAAAGCTCGGCGTTACGGGGCAACCAGAACTGGGCCTTGGCGCGTGTGCCGCTGTTCGTCGATCGTTTCCGCATCACCAGTGCGTGTTTCTGGATCCCGATCATGTCCTTCGCCGCGGCAGGGGCGTGCTGGTTGGCGTATGCGCGAATGAAGATAGGTCGCGCGTTCCTAGCCGCAGTCCTGGTGGCAGCGACAGCCACAGATCTCGTAGCGATGGGACGAAGCTGGTTGCCCCAGATTGATCTACAGAAATACCCTCTTTACCCTCCGGTGAAGGTTCTAGCCCCTGTGCTGGCGGATCACGATTTGTTTCGAGTGGATCACTGGGTGAAGTCGAGGCGGCTGATATTACCTGACAGCTCTTTAATGATGTACGGGATTGCCTGCTTGCAGGGAAACGAGTCCATTTGGCCTGAAAGCATTGACTCATTGCCGCACGAAGTGAACGGCAAGTTCAACCGCCTCCTTGACCTTCAGAATGTCAAGTACCTCGTCACGGACGGCTCGACTGATCTGCCCGCCGAACGCTTTCAGCTCGTTGCCGAAGCGGCCGGCACGCGCATCTACCGGAACAAGGATTGTCTGCCGCGTGCGATGTTTGTGCCACGGTGGCAGGTGGAACGCGATCGAACGAAGATTCTGGCCATGATGACCGCGGAGAGTTTCGATCCGCGAGAAATTGTGTTTCTGGAACACGAGCCGTCGGAGAAATTTGCGGCTATGCAACCCGCCATGTTGATGGCACCGACAAATGGCGCTGCGCATGTGCAAGTAAAACGGTACGCCCCACGGCGGATGGAGGTGCAGGTGCACTCTCCGACTGACGGTGTCGTACTCGTGGCGGACACTTATTATCCGGGTTGGAAAGCACGAGTCGATGGTCAGGAGGCGCACGTGTATCGGGCCGATTACATATTGCGAGGTGTGTTTGTGCCGGCGGGGCGACACGATATTCAGTTTTACTACGACGCCCCGCAGTCGTTCCGCTTCGGTGCTGCGATGGCTATCACCGCCTTTGCTGTCTGGCTGGCCTTTGGGGTTCAGCGATTGGGGCGCTGTATTCTGGTGGGAAGAAGAAAATAGCTCGGAACGGTTTCAGCAAGGCTTTCGCGATTGAACTTCCGTTTTTGTTCCAGTATCATCGCGTCAGTAGTCTCGTGTGTAATATGCTACTTTTTCGTACCCCAACCCTTTTGGCCCAGTCAGCCTCCGCCGCAGCCCCTCATCCAACGGGGTTTCGGTAGGGCACTCGAAGAGGGAGCGCACTTTGATGTGCGTAGCGTGCGCATGAAGCACCTCTTTGCGCACGGGCAAGAACTGGATTTCCGGTCTCATTTCCATCGCCTGTCGCACACGCTCTGCCAGTTCCCGGACCGGATAGGGCTTGTCCGCCCCTACATTGAAGACGTCGCCACAGGCTCGTGGATTCAACGGCGCTTGGGCAATCACGGATGCAATGTCGCGCACATAGGTGAACGTGCGAGTCTGACTGCCATCGCCAAAGACGGTGAGCGGCTTTCCTTGCGTCAGTTGGTTCATGAAAATCCCAATGATGTTGCGGTAAGGATCTCCAAGGTTCTGCCGTTCCCCGTAAACATTGTGAGGCCGAAAGACAATGTGGTTCAGCCCAAATATCTCACGACTGATTTTGAGTTCCTGCTAGACAGCCAGTTTGGCGATTCCGTATGAATCTTCCGGTAGTAGGACCATGTCTTCACGCATCGGGAGTTGATTGGCTCCATACACGGCGATCGAAGAGGTGAACACAAAGCACTCCACGTCATGGTTCACGCTGGCGTTGATCAGATTCACGCTCCCAACAAGGCTGTTCAGGTAATTGTAGCGTTTGATGAAGTGACTCAAACCTTCCGCGGCGTAGGCCGCCAAGTGGTAGACAAAACGAAACTGATTCTCACGAAAGAGTCTGTTAACCAACTCGCGGTCCAAAAATGCTGCCCTGCACAAACCGGGCGCAGGCCGGGATGTTGTCAGGAAAGCCGCCACTCAAATCATCAAACACAAGCACATTGTAGTGTTCTGCCAAGCTCTCCACCACATGCGAGCCGAGAAAACCCGCGCCCCGCGTCACCAAAACGGCCTATTTTCCTGCACTCATTTCGGTATTCTCCCGTTTATCATCGTCTCGTTCCCTCTCTCAATGCACAATTGGTGAACTGTGACAGGGGTGGATAGGCTCGCGAGGAACACTCTGCACGTCCATCACCAAAGCTTGCAGCAGGAGCTGCAGGCCCAAAATAATTGGTAGCACGGCGATCATCACCGTGCCCGTCGAGGCCGTTACGCCCGCCCGTGCCGCCGCATACCAGTGATACGATCCCCAAGCCGTTCCGAAACACGTGGCGACCGCTCCCGCCACCAGGAACAGCGACACAGCATTGAAATCCCGCACGAAATATTGCACCACGATGCGCCGCACCAGTCCTCGCAGCAGCAGCGGCGGGAACTCCACCAACGTGCGGGATTCGGACAGATGGCTGGTCCCATCGTTGTAACGTGCCGGCATGTACACGTCCCGCACCACCGCGCGGTTCAAGCCCAGTTCCAGCAGCATGCTGTTCTCGAAGAAAAACCGCTTGTGAATCCGCGTTTGGTCCAGTAGCGGCAGCACGGCGGCGTGAAGCGCCACATAACCGTTGTTGGGATCAAAAATGTTCCAGTACCCGGAAGCCAGCTTGGCCATGAACGACAACCCGATGTTGCCCAGGCGCCGGATCCAAGGCATCCGCATCAATTCGCGAGAGTGCAGAAAACGGTTTCCCTTCACGTAGTCGGCTTCTCCGCGCAGGATCGGTTCGATCAACGCGGGCAGGCCGGCCGGATTCATCTGGCCGTCGCCGTCCATTTTCACCAGTACATCCGCACCCAGTTCCACCGCCTTCGTGAATCCCGTCAGCGTTGCCCCGCCGACGCCCTGATTGTGATCGTGGCTCAGCACCACCAACCGCTGATCGCCGAAAGAGCGCGCTCGTTCCGGCGTGCCGTCGGGCGACGCATCGTCCACCACCACGATGTGGTCCACCCACGAAGGCAGTCCGCGAATCACGTCCTCAATCCGCTCTTCTTCCTGGTAAGCAGGAATGATGACTGCAACTCGGAGGCTTTGATACATAATCGTTTGAAGATATAACAAGGGCAAACGTGGGATGAAAGAGCAAAGTCTTCAGCCACACCTTTCAGCCACCAGCAGCATGAGTGTGACAGCCGCCACCCACCAGCGCTGCCAAAGTCCCAAGTGAAGGCCGCGTCTGTCTCACAACATGACACTCTGCGCCAAGTCTGGGTCTCTGATAACGACTTTCTGACCATTTGACAATGTGCCGCGCTCACACTGTTAACCGTCGCGGTCTCGGCACTGTTTGCATTCGGACGGCTTTGCGTTGCTCATCCGAGCAAGGCGGAGATGAAGTGCCCGTCGTCAACGACGTGACGCAGAACCTGTCTGGCAAGGCCAAACTCAAGGACGGCGAAAAAGATTGTGTTGGTCAACTCCCGCGATCCGTCGTCGCCGCCGTAAACGCTCTATGGACAACTCATCCATGAAAAGGGTAGAAACGTCTGAACGGAAAGAACCAGCAGCATGAATGTCCCCTATTTCGATTTGAAAACCCAGTATGGCGAACTGCGCGAGGAGATTCTCGCCGCGCTGGACCGGGTCTGCCGCAGCGCCTCGTTCATCCTCGGCGAGGAAGTCGCCCAGTTTGAGAAAGAATTTGCGGCGTACTGTGAAGCGAAATACTGCGTGGGGCTGAATAGCGGCACGAGCGCCTTGCATCTCGGGTTGCTGGCGGCCGGTGTGCAAAGCGGCGATGAAGTGATCACCACACCCAACACGTTCATCGCCACTGCCGAGGCGATCTCTTACACGGGCGCGAAACCGGTCTTTGTCGATATCGATCCATCCACCGCCAACATCAACCCCGTGCAAATCGATAAGGCCATCACGCCGCGCACCAAAGTCATTCTGCCGGTGCACCTGTATGGCCGGCCCGCCGACCTTGACGCGATCATCGATATTGCCAAGCGGCGCAATTTGACCGTCATCGAAGATGCCTGCCAGGCCCACGGCGCACGTTGTCGCGGCAAACGCGTCGGCGGCTTCGGGCAGTCGGCGGCGTTCAGTTTCTATCCCGGCAAAAACCTCGGTGCTTACGGCGAGGGCGGTGCGCTGACCACCAACGACGAACACGTGGCGCAGTTTGCACGCGAGATGCGTGACCACGGCCAGGCGCGGCGCTATTTCCACGACCATGTCGGCTACAACTATCGGATGGACGGTTTCCAAGGCGCGGTGTTGCGGGTGAAACTGAAACACCTCAACGAGTGGACCGCCAAGCGGCAGGAGTTTTCGCAGCTCTACCGGAAACTGCTGGCTAACGCCCGCGTCGAGTACCTGCAAGACGATCCGCGGGACGAAAGCGTGTATCACCTGTTCGTGGTGTACGTGGACAAGCGCGATGCCGTCCGCGCCGCGCTGGAGGCGCGCGGCGTGCAAACCGCGATCCACTATCCAGTGCCGGTGCATCTGCAGGAAGCCTACGTGGCGCTCGGCTACCGGCGCGGCGCTTTCCAGCACACCGAACGCGCCTGCGACCGGGTGTTCAGCATGCCCTTGTTTCCAGAAATGAACCGCGAGCAGGTGAAATACGCCGCCCAAGCGCTGGCCGATCTCGTGGGAGCCGGGCACGCACACGGTTCTCTCCCGTTATGAGCCGGCGAGCTTGGTGCACCGCGAACGCCCGAGATATGTTACAGTGATACGGTGAATATTCAGAACCGTGTAGGGGTAGTTCATCAACCGCCGCATTACGACGAAGCGTTGGCGCGCGCGTCTGTGCGGAAAGCCTTGGAATCGATTGGCGTGACCTGGGACACATTCGTGCGGCCGGGCGAGCGAGTGGTGTTGAAGCCCAATTTCATCCGCGAGTCGCATACCCAACGCCCCAAGGAATGGGAGCAGATCATTACGCACGGCGCGTTGATCGCCGCCGTGGCGATGGAAGCGGCGGCGGCGATGGACGGGCGCGGGACAATCACCGTTGCCGACGCTCCGCAGACGGACAGCGATTTTGACAAGATTTGCGAGCGCGCGCAGATTCCGCAGCTTCGCGACAAACTCGCTCGTGAGTTTCCCGATTTGAGATTTGAGGTTCTGGATTTGCGCCGCGAGGCGTGGCGCACCGAGCGCGGCGTGATCGTCGAGCGCCGCAAATTGCCCGAAGACCCGCACGGCTACACGCTGGTGAATCTCGCCGACAAAAGCTGCTTCCACGGCAAGAGCGGGCGGTTCTACGGAGCCGACTACGACACGGCGTTCACGGCAGCGCACCATTCCGACGGCACACACGAGTATTTGCTGTCGCGCGGCGTGATGGACGCCGACGTCTTCATCAATCTGCCGAAGCTGAAAACGCACAAGAAAGTCGGCGCCACGCTCAGCCTGAAGAACCTAGTCGGCATCAACGGCGACAAGAATTACCTGCCTCACTTCTGTATCGGCACGCCCGACGAAGGCGGCGACGAGTTTCCGCGCAGCGACGCGGCCACGAAAATCCAAAGCCGCGCAATCAGCGCGTTCAAGGCCGCAGCCAAGCGCACGGGCGCAGCCACGAAGCTCTGGGCGCCGGTTGCCAAGCGCGTCGGCTCGAGAATCTTCGGCGACACCAATACCGTTGTCCGCAGCGGCAACTGGTACGGCAACGACACGACTTGGCGGATGGTGCTCGATCTCAATAAAGCGTTGTTGCACTTCGATGGCGAAGGCAAATTGCGCAAACAGCCACTGCGATATTTGTCGATCATCGACGGCATCATCGCGGGCGATGGCAACGGCCCGATGGAAGCTGACGCCAAGCCGTGCGGCGTGCTCATCGCGGGCACGAATCCTGTTGCAGTTGATTTCGTGGGAGCAAGAATCATGGGATTCGACTGGCAGAAGATTCCGATGCTGCGCGAGGCCTTTGAGATTACCGACCTCAAATTGGCTGACTTCTCTCCTAATGAAATCGAAGTGCTGCCTGAACTCGGCGAAGTGTTTCACTTCAAGCCGCATTTCGGCTGGAAGGATCATATCGAAGCGTCAACGCGATGATTCGCGGCAAAAAACTCTACGATTCACTGCCCGTTTGGGTGCAAACACTGGCGGCCAACGCCGTCAGCTCCCGCAACTTTCGCCAGAAGTACGGTCCGGTATTCCATGAAATGCTGGAGAGACTGGCGCAGAACGAGAAAAAATCGCGCGACGAACTGATGCACGATCAACAGCAGGCAGTCAGTCGGCTGCTGGACTATGTCCTGCGGCATGTGCCCTATTACCGCGAGCGGAAGTTCTCCCGCGACAACCTTGGCGACTGGCCGATTCTGGACAAGAAGACAATCGCCGCCGCACCGGAAAGATTTTTGTCGGACGAATTCTCCCTCCACGACTTGATGGAACTGCACACGAGCGGCACGACGGGCACGCCATTGGTCGTGAGATTCAGCCAGGAATATCATCAGACGGAGATGGCGTTTCGCTGGCGGCACAAAGCTTGGGCGGATGTGCCGTTTCTCAGCAGCAGCGCGTACGTGTCTGGTCATCCGGTTGTGCCCGCTGATCAGCAACGTCCCCCGTTCTGGCGCGTCGATCGCGTTGAAAAACGTTTGCTCTGCTCGTCCTATCACCTTGCGCCACAGAATCTGCCGTACTACATCGAAGCGCTGGCAAAATTCGCACCCGATTTCGTGCACGGTTATCCCTCATCGCTTTACGTGCTGGCGCAGTACATGATCGGGAAGGACGCGAAGCGTGTTCGACCGCGCGCGGTGTTCACGGCCAGCGAGATGCTGCTGGAGTTTCAACGTGCGGCCATCGAGCAGGCGTTCGGCACAAAGGTCTTTAACTGGTACGGCAACAGCGAGATGACCTGCAACATCGTCCAGTGCGCCGCGGGCGGCTTGCATTACCGCACCGACTACGGCGTGCTGGAGTTGCTCGACGACGGCACGATGATTTGCACGGGACTGAACAATCGGGCGATGCCATTGATTCGCTATCGCGTCGGCGATGTAGCTGCACCGCGGGCCGGCGTCTGCGCTTGCGGCTGTGCGTTTCCTTTGATCGAACGCATCGAAGGCCGGATCGAAGATTACGTGCGCACGCCGGACGGACGCCTGATCGGCAGGCTTGATCACCTGTTTAAAGACGTTCAGCACGTGCGAGAGGCGCAGATCGTGCAGAGCCAACTCGATGAGATTGTGTTGCGCATCGTGCGCGCCGACGGCTACTCGCCGCTGGATGAACAAATCGTTCTCACGGAAGCTCGTCAACGGCTCGGCAACACGATGCGGGTGCGGTTCGAGTACGTTGACGCCATCGAGCGGACGGCGGGCGGCAAGTTTCGTTTTATTGTTTCGCAATTGACCCGCGAGCAACTAGAATTCGCGAAGCCATGAAACAGCTCGTGCAGGACTTCAAAACAGGGGAGATCAAGGTGGTGGACGTTCCCGCGCCAGTGGTCGGGCCGGGCTGCCTGCTGGTGAGCAACGCTTTTTCGCTGGTCAGCGCTGGCACCGAGCGGCAAACGGTAAACCTTGCCCAGCAATCGCTGGTCGGCAAGGCCCGCTCCCGGCCCGATCTGGTCAGGCAGGTCTTCGACACCGTGAAACGCGAAGGCGTCGCGGCGACAATCCGCAAAGTCCAATCTCGTCTCGATCAATGGAAGATGCTCGGCTACTCCACCGCTGGCACAGTGCTGGAGGTCGGCGAAGGTGTCGCTGGATTTTCTGTCGGCGACCGGGTGGCCTGCGCGGGACAGGATTACGCGAGCCACGCAGAAATCGTGTGCATCCCCCAAAACCTGTGCGCGAGAATCCCCGACGGCGTCGAGTTCAATGAGGCCGCGTTCACGACGCTCGGCTCAATCGCCATGCATGGCGTTCGCCAGGCGGAGGCGCGCCTCGGCGAAGCTATCGCGGTCATCGGTTTGGGATTGGTCGGGCAGTTGACGATGCAGATTGCGAAAGCGGCTGGCTGCCGCGTGCTTGGCATCGACGTGAGTGAGGCGGCGTGCGAACTGGCCAAGCGTCGCGGCTGCGACGAAGTCGCCGTTGTCCCGCGCGATGAGGTGGAGCGAATCGCGGCGGGGCTGACGAACGGTTTCGGCGTGGATGCGGTCATCATCACTGCTTCGACGGAAACGAACGAACCGATCGTGCTGGCTGCAAAAATTTGCCGCGACCGCGGGCGCGTTGTCATGGTTGGCGTGACAGGCATGGAAGTGCCGCGCGATCTGTTTTATCACAAGGAACTCGATTTCCGATTCTCCCGCAGTTGCGGGCCGGGCCGCTACGATCCGCTTTACGAGGAAAAGGGGCTGGATTATCCCATCGGCTACGTGCGCTGGACGGAGCAACGCAACATGGAAGCGTTCCTGCAGTTGCTGGCGTCGCAGCGCATCGATGTTGCGCCGCTGATCACCCACACGTTTCCCATCGATGATGCGCCGAAAGCTTATGAGTTGATCACGGGCAAAACCGGCGAGCGGTTTGTCGGCGTGCTTATCAAATACAGGGCGGAGGGCGGAGGGCGGAAGGCGGGAGGACGCTCTGCGCTTCACGCTCCGACGCTCCCACGCTCCTCGGTTGTCCTCGGTGTGATCGGCGCGGGGAATTATGCGCAGGGAGTTTTGCTCCCGCAGTTCAAGGCGAATTCCGACGTGACGCTGCGCGTCGTCTGCACGGCCACAGGCGTCAAGGCGCAGAAGGCTGCGGAGAAATTCAGGTTTGAGACGTGCACTACCGACTGGCGCGAAGTGATTGCGGACAAATCGGTCAACACTGTGTTGATTGCCACGCGCCACGATTTGCACGCGGCGATTGTTTGCGAAGCGTTGAAGGTGGGAAAAACGGTGTTCTGCGAAAAGCCGCTGTGCTTGCGCGAGGAGCAGTTGGACGAGATTCTGGCGGTCATCCAGCAGGCCGGCAACGCGCGGCTGATGGTCGGATTCAATCGGCGGTTTGCGCCGTTTGCGCCGAAGGCGCAGGGATTACCTCCACCGGTGGTGATGCGGTACCGGGTCAGCGTGCAGCCGTTGCCGCGCGGGCACTGGCTGAATGATCCCGAAACCGGAGGCGGCCGGATCCTCGGCGAAGTGTGCCATTTTGTTGATTTCCTCCAGTTCGCTGCGCGGGCGAAACCCGCGCGGGTGTTCGCGCAAGGGTTCGGCGGCGACAACGTGCAAGTCTCGCTACGCTTTACGGACGGGTCGGTAGGCGCGATTGATTATTTCGACGCCGCTGACCCATCGCTGGGCAAAGAGTACTTTGAGGCGTTTGGCGGCGGAAAGAATCTGATCGTGGAGGATTTCCGCGACAAAGGCCAAGCCGAGGAGGTGCGGCGATTCGTTGAGGCGGCGAAGAGCGGCGGCCCGATGCCGATCCCGCTGGAGGAGATCATCGCCAGTACGCAGGCCACGTTTGCTATCGTGCGTTCGCTCCGGACGGGGCAAGCCGTCGAGTTGTAAGCGCGCATGGACACGACCCGGTTGCGCGAAGTCTGGCAGCGGTTGCACGAATTTTGCTCGGCGCGCGATTGGAGAGGCTACGACCCCTACGACGGACTGAATTCCCCCTTGTTTCAGGCAACGCCCCTCGCAGACAGTAAGTTTTTTCGGCAGGCGTGGACACAGTTTCATCGGCGGAGCCCCATCAACTTTCGTCCGCTATGCGGCATTGAACCGACGCTGAACCCGAAGGCAGTGGCGTTGTTCGCAATCGGCAGCGGCGACTTGAAACTGCTGGATTTGCTGGAGCAGTTGCGCACGAAGGACGGTGGCTGGGGATATCCGTTTGACTGGCAGTCGCGGGCGTTCTTTGCGCCGCGCGGCACGCCGAATCTGATTTGCACGGCGTTCGCCGCGCGAGCGTTTCGGGAACTTGGTCGAGCGTGCGACGTCAGCTTTATCGAAAAGCATTTGCTGCTGGAGCGCGATGGGGAGTGCTGGATCGCCTACATCGGTGGTTCGGACATACAGGTGCACAACGTCAATATGATCGGCGCGGCGCTGCTTGGCCGACGCGATTGCATGGAGTTTTCGGTGCGGCGGCAGCGGCCAGACGGTTCGTGGTGGTACGGCGAAGCGGAGAACCAGCGTTGGATCGACAATTTCCACACGGGCTACTGTCTGGTGGCGCTGAAGGAGTACGAGCAGGTAACGAGAGATCGTCGCTTTGCAGAAAGCGCAGGGCGTGGGTTCGAGTATTGGGACAAGATGTTCTGGCACGACGACGGAGCACCACGGTATTATCACGATGAGACGTATCCGTTGGACTGCCATTGCAGCGCGCAGGGAATTCTGACGTACTTGGCCTTCGGGAATTTGACCAGGGCCAATTTCGTGGCACGATGGGCGCTTCAGAACATGTGGGATGAACGTGGATTCTTCTGGTATCAACGCGGGCGTCGGTCTGCCAATCGCACTTGTTATATGCGCTGGACACAGGCGTGGATGTATTGTGCGCTGGCCAAATTGATCAAAGCGAATGAAACTGCGCATCGTTAACGTCGCCGGAGCACGGCCGAACTTCATGAAGATCGCGCCGTTGATGGTGGAGTATCAAAAGCATCCGGATCACTTCGAGCCCGTGCTGGTGCATACGGGCCAGCACTACGACGACAACATGTCGAAGTTGTTCTTCGAGGAGTTGCAGTTGCCGCAGCCAGACGTCTATTTCGGGGTTGGTTCCGGTTCGCATGCTGAACAGACGGCGAAAATCATGGTGGAGATGGAAAAGCTTCTGGTTGCCGATCCTGCCGACTTGGTTGTGGTCGTCGGGGACGTCAACTCGACCATGGCTGCCGCAGTCGTCGCCGCCAAGTTGTGCATCCCCGTGGCTCACGTGGAAGCGGGGTTGAGGAGTTTTGACCGGACGATGCCCGAGGAAATCAACCGGTTGGTGACCGACGCGCTCAGCGATTACTGCTTCATCACGAGCGAGGATGCGGAAGAGAATCTGCGGCGGGAGGGCGTTGCGTCGGAGAAAATCTTTTTTGTGGGCAACGTGATGATCGACACGTTGCTGCGGCTGAAGCAGGAAAGCTTGAAATCGAATATCCGGCAGAGCTTGGGGTTGGATGGAAAATACGGCTTTGTCACACTGCACCGCCCAAGCAACGTGGATTCGAAAGAAGTCCTGGCGGAAATTCTGTCCGCACTGGAAGTGATCCATAAGGACTGCGCGTTGGTATTTCCCGTCCATCCCCGCACCGCCAATCGGATGAAGGAGTTTGAGTTTTGGAATGAGTTGCGTGGCTGGAAGAATCTGAAGCTGGTCGAGCCTCTCGGCTATCTGGATTCGCTCTGCCTGATGGCGGGCGCGACCTTGGTGCTCACGGATTCTGGCGGCGTGCAGGAGGAGACCACGGTCCTGGGCGTTCCCTGTCTGACAATCCGCAACAACACCGAGCGGCCCGTCACGATCACCGAGGGGACGAACACGTTGGTCGGGACGAGCCATGCAAAAATCGTAGCGGAGGCGCGGAAGATTCTCGACGGTCATGGAAAGCGCGGTCGCGTGCCGAAACTTTGGGACGGAAAGGCTGCGGAACGAATCGTCCAATGTCTGATCGAACATCCACCGAAGAAATAAAGCTGGATCAGCCGAAGCGGGTTGTTCTGTTCGGAGTCCCGATCGACAATCTGACTCTGGAAGAAACGCTCGACCGCATCGAAGAAATGATCCGCAGCGGCACCACGCATCAGCACGTGGTTGTCAATGTCGACAAAATTATCAAACTACAGTCCGACCCTGAACTCCGTGCGGTGATCCTCGATTGCGACCTGATCAATGCCGACGGGCAGCCTATCGTCTGGGCATCCAGGCTCTTACAAGAGCCGTTAAAGGAAAGAGTTACAGGAATAGATTTGTTCGAGGCTTTAGTTTGCCGCTGTGCGGTGCGCGGATTTCGTCCGTACTTGTTGGGCGCCAAACAAGAGGTAGTGGAAAGGGTAGCGGAAATCTTGACGGCGAAGCATCCGAATCTACACCTGGCAGGCTTGCGGAGCGGGTACTGGAGCGAGAACGAAGAGCCGGAGGTTGTTGCGGCAATCAAGGCGGCGCGTCCTGATGTGTTATTTGTGGCGATGAGTTCACCGAAGAAGGAGATCTTTCTCCGCAAATGGAAGGATGAGTTGCGCGTGCCGTTTGTCATGGGAGTCGGCGGCACCTTCGACGTCGTGGCAGGCTTGGTCAAGCGTGCGCCTGTGTGGATGCAGCGCTGCGGATTGGAATGGTTTTACCGTCTGGGACAAGAGCCGCGCAGGCTCTGGCGCCGCTATCTGGTAGAGGATGTAGCTTTCTTTCGATTGTTTTTCCGTGAGTGGTGGGCGCTGCACCGAAGGAAGTGAGAGGATGATCGTTTATAGGCTTGCCTTTTTGGAGATTTCATTGAAAATGTCCCCTCTTTTTAAGGGATAATCCGTGACAAACATTACGAAATCGGGCGTTGGTTTTTTTGAGCAGTTTGAGCCTGACGTCTTCTGGGAGAAACATGGGCGGAAGGTTATATCAATCACCGTAGTGGTCTTGGGGCTTGGCGTTGCCGCGTTTCTTTGGCAGAAGCGCGCGGCTCAGGAAGAAGAAAATGCGGCGGCAAGACTTGCGGAGGCGAGAGACGCTGTCTCGTTACAGAGAATCATCCAGGACTACCCAGGCAAAGAAGTGGCCGCCGCCGCCATGATACGCCTTGGAGACATTTATTTCCGCGACGGAAAATACAATGAAGCGGTGGCCGTTGATCAGAAGTTTCTGACCGAATATCCCCGTCATCCTCTCGTACAGGCCGCACGGCTCGGGCTGGCAGCCGTGCAGGAAGCGCAGGGGAATCTTCAGGCGGCGAAAGAGCAGTATCTTCAGTTGGCGTCATCCGATTCCAATGGATACGTCTCCCTAGCTGCTCGAATGGGCGCAGCGCGGTGTGCGGAGGCTTCGGGGCAGACGAAAGAGGCCCGCCAGATGTACGAGGAACTGCTCGCCGCGGCACAGGGATCGCCGTGGCAATCGGAGGCTTTCAGAAGGTGGACGGTTTTATCGAGAGAACAACAGCGGGAGACTTTGTCAACGACTCAACAAGAGTTGAACTTGCCTTTCAACCCCACCAGTACACCTGCCCCAGTTACGGGACGCCAGCCGTAAGGGTTTGGCCTTTAGGCGGTTGTGAGGCAAAAAAAAGCGGGTTTTTCGTGCTTGACAGTTCTTGTCTCGGGTTTGATACTCGCCGCAATTCGGAGGAAGTCTGCCGCCAAGGGGGTGGGAAAAACGGTTTTTCCCAGTATGGCAGAGCAGTGGCTGTGACGGACAATGAAAGGGGGTGGCCCTAAGCATATTCAGATTGTCCAGTTAGCTGACGTTTCGTATCAGCAGGCAAGCGAAATACGAATTGCCCACACGCCAGGGCAACAGAAGTCAGGTCAATTTTGGAGCGCGTGAGGAGTTGCTCCAAGAAAGCAGTGCTAAATCAGCAAACGCAAACAAAGGAGGACACAAGTGAAGAAACTATGGCTAGTAGTTGCGCTGGTGGCCCTGGGGGGGTTAGCCAGTAGAACTTACGCCGACGTACAGAATATCCGCCTGAGCGGTGACATCCGCATCCGCGGGTATTTCTTGGACAATGCAGGTGCAGACCTCACTACTCCCGGTGCCGACCAAGCAAAAGCGGACACATCGTTCATTAGCCAGCGGACTCGCGTGTCCGTGGAAGCGGATCTCGAGGATCACGTGCTGGTGGTGGTCACGCTCAAAGCCGAAGGCACATGGGGCAGTAACGACCAAACGCTGGACAATTCAGGCGCTGGCATCAACGGCGGCAGTTTTAACATCAACCGCGGATTCGGCGTCGGCATTGACGAGGCTTACGTTCAACTCAACGAGGTGTTCTACACACCCGCCACGTTGAAGATTGGCCGTCAGTATTTGAACTATGGTCATGGGTTGATCCTCAGCAGTGCGGAGCAGGAGTACAACTTCGATGCGGGTCGGCTGGTGTTGGATTACTATCCGCTGACGATCGACTTGGTGGCTGCTGAGGTGGTAAACAACCAATGCTTTGCTGCCGCGCCAAACAAGATTAGCGGTCTTGGTGGCGGCACTGGTGGAAGCGCTGACCTGTTGTTCCTCAACGCGCGGTACGAGTTGACGGATTCGATCATCAAGAACGTTGAAGCTTACTTTGGCTGGCTCGCGCAGGGTGCGAGCGGCGCGGCCGGATTCATGTCCTCACGGGTCCCGCCGTCAGTCAACGGTGCTTCGCCGTGGATCATCGGAGCGCGCAGCGATTTGCAACCTGCTGACGGCTTTCAAGTTTGGCTCGAAGGCGCCTATGAAGGCGGAGCTAATGGCGTTAATGATCCTGTGAATATCAGTGCATTCTTGGCAAACGTTGGCGGTCGTTTTACGATGAAGAACGCACAGTGGACGCCGGCCATTAATGCGAATTACATCTACGCGTCCGGCAACTTCGTCCCGTGGTTTGATTACGCGGAGGGCTACAATGGCTACCTGTTTGCTCCTGCGCTGTCGAACATCCACATCTTCAATCTGGGCGCTTCAGTCAAGCCTTATGAGAACACAACTCTGTCTCTGCAGGCTTACTATTACATGAGGGCTGACGGCGACACCGGGGTGGGCGTGAGCCCGAGCGGTGCCAATGTGGACTTCGGCGGTTTGGCCTTTGCGGCCAATGGCGACGGCGATTCACTGGGTTGGGAAATCGACTCGATTCTTGGCTACGACTACAGCAAGGATGTTCGGGTCCAGTTGGTGTACGGCGTGTTCATTCCTGGCGGCGCCTTCAACAAGGGCAACGCGGACGCGACCGCGCAAGAAGTTCGTGGCGAACTCAACGTCAAGTTCTAATCATGCATTAGAACGGACTTACCGAAGAGCCCCCCGAGAATTCGGGGGGCTTTTCTTTTTGCCAGTGTAAGTTGCGGACTCTTGTGCTTTCATTACAACATGCATCAGGACGATGTGCGCGAAGAGATCTTTGACGTTGTCAATGATCATGACCAGGTAATCGGGAGTGCTTCACGCGAGGAAGTCCATGCCCGCGGGCTCAAACACCGTGCGGTTCACGTTTTTGTCTTCAACCCGGCGGGTGAGCTTTTTGTTCAAAAGCGCAGTGCGACGAAAGACACGTTCCCCGGTTGTTACGATTCCAGCGCCTCTGGCCATCTGGGCAGCGGCGAGGAATACGACGCCTGCGCCGTCCGCGAGTTGCAGGAAGAACTGCGACTGGAAGTATCCCCACAGCTTCTGCGCAAGCATTTCAAAATTGCGGCCTGTCCGGAAACGGGCCGGGAGTTCGCCTGGGTTTACAGCATTCAGGGTGATTTTACGCCGACCGTCAACCCAGCGGAGATCGACGCAGGCCGCTTCTTCCCCGTGAGTTCTGTGAGAGCATTGATCGCTCAGCATCGCGAGTGTTGCGCTCCCTCATTTCGTCGCGTCTTCCACGAGTTTCTGGAGCGAGGGCTGTTTCCATCTGTCCGCTGATCACCTAGTGCAAACCATTGCAGTGATTTTGAGTTTTTCGTATACAGGTTGTGAAACCGTGACAGAGAAGGAGAGTTATGCCAACGGTTGAATTCTTAAACGCGGGTAAAAAAGTCGGTTGTGGCCAGTACGCCAACCTGCGCAAGGTGGCGCTGCTCAATGACGTTGAGGTGTACAAAGGTATCAACCAGATTGCCAATTGTCGCGGGAACGGCCTGTGCGGCACCTGCGTCATGGAAATGGTCGAGGGCCTTGAGAATCTATCTCCCAAGACTTTGCGGGAACATTTCAAACTGAAAGGCAAACCTGCCAGCCATCGGTTGAGCTGTCAGTGCCAGATATTGGGTGACATTGTCTGTATCACGGCGCCAGCCAGCGTGCAGCGCAATAAACGTCCGACTTGCCATTGAACCCTCTCTGGAGTTAGACTCGGCACGGTTTCAGCAAACCATCGCGGATATTTTCAGCCATGACGCCGGCGACGAACCTAAAGGAAATCACCAAGACCTTGTACGGTTGGTCCAGCTTCCACGCCCAGTGGAAAATCGATTTCGACAGTTACGCGCTGAAGACGCCTGCTGGCGTCGTGTTCATCGATCCCATGAAACCCGCTCCCGAGGTGATCGAGAAACTGGAAGCCTTGGGCGAGCCCCTCGCTGTTTTCCTGACCAGCGCGGACCACGACCGCGACGCCGATTGGTTTCGCAAGCGATACGAGATACAAGTTTACGCGCACGAAAAAGCGAAGGCGGGTTGTGATACGAAGATCAACGTGCTGGTGCTCGATGGCGAGAAACTGCCTGGCGGCGTAAGAGTGATCCCATTGCCGGGAACGGCAGCAGGCAGTGTTGCATTCTACACTAGGCAAAGCGGTGGCATCGTTCTGATCGGCGACTCGCTGCTGAACATACCGGGGAAGGGTCTTGCGCTCTTGCCCGCGCAGTACCTGGAAGACAAACAGCAGGCCCTCCAGTCGCTGCGCCAACTGCTCGACCTGAATTTTAAGGTCGCCACGTTTGCCCACGGCGATCCGCTCATCAAGGACGCAAAGAAGGAAATTACAAGATTCCTGAAGAAGGCGAGCCACTACCGGATCATCAAGTCGACGCCGTCCGCGGCTTGATCGAGGCGCCCCATCCGAAGTTCGTCCGGCACAATTCATCAATCCGCGCCATTTCTTCGTGCGTCAAGTCGGGTGTCTGCGGAGCGGCGGCGAACTCAACCAGTTGTCGATCATTGTAGGCGCTCGGTAACACCGACGCAATCGATGGCTCGGCGAGAATGAACTCGATTGCGGCCTGCCCCAGACTTCGCCCGGTGTTCTGCGTCAGAAACGAAAGCTTTTCCGCTTTCTTCAATCTATCCAGCAGCCAAGCCCTGCGCTTTTCACCGTCGGCGACGCGGAAACTACGGTGGTCATCCTGACTGAAGAAGGTTTTGCTCGGTGTACTCGCCTTCCAACAACCCGGAACTGTGCGGCACGCGCGTGAAGACGGAGATGTTGTGTCGTCGCGCGACGGCGAAAATAGGCCCGCCGAGCATTTGCTCGAGCATGTTGTAAATGATCTGGACGTGTGCCCCTCGTTCCTCGATCGCCGCGACCCCTTCGTTAATCTGCGGCTCATCGATCGCCGGCCCGAGCGCCACGCCGAACGTCAGGATCTTGCCGTCGCCGCGCAGCTTGTGCAGGGTTTCAAACAGTTCGTCATTACGGATCGCGTCAATTCGCAGGTTGTGAAACTGATAAAAGTCAATACGCTCCGTTTTGAGCCGCTGGAGGTTGCGCTCGCAAGCCATGCGAACAAATTCAGGCGACCAATTCTGCGGATGCTCACGCTGGCGCGGTTGCACGCCGGGATGATTATAGAAATCGTGGCCGGACTTGGTGGCGACGACAATTTGGTCGCGACGTCCTTAGAAAGCCTGCGCCAGCAGGACTTCTCTTTTGCCGTCGCCATAAACATCCGCTGTGTCGAAAGAATTGATGCCGAAGTCGAACGCCCGCCGTAACAGCCTGACGCCCGTGTCGTAGTCCTCGTCGGGTACGCCCCACATTTTGGTGCTGACTGTCCAGATACCAAAACCGGCTTCGGAAATTTTCAGGCCGGTGTTCTTAAGGCTGCGATACTTCATGGAGAAACAGTTCTCTCATAGCCCAGACGGAGCGTGTGCTCAAGCCGACTGGACTGCATCAAGAAATCGCGTGCGGCGAATCGGACTGGACCCGAGCAGGTTTAACGGTTTGTCACCGACGGTGCAGGCGCGTTGGTTATTCTGCTGGGCGTGCTGCTCGGCGGAGTTGGTTGCTGTGCCATCTGAGAAAACGCCCGTTGCCAGAAGTCGCCCCCGTAAGTCACCCGTGGAATGTCGCTCCAAAAACCGTTCACCGCAGGGCCTTGCGGCGGACGATAAATCCATGTGGCACCCTCCTTGGTATCCACCAAAAACAGCACCGATCCACGTTCACCTTCCGCCGTCACGACGATTTGGAAGCGCCCGACTTCAGGAGAAGCAGGCAGTGGCGGCGTTACCACTGGCGCCGGTTGAGAGCAGGAAACTGCCAGCGCCATGCCCGTTGCGAGAGTCGCTAAGATGCCCCACCTGAATGCAGATAAACTATTCTTCATCGTGTAGTCCTTTGGTTCGTTGCGATTGTAGTTACCGAGTCGCCGCGCATTGGTGTTTTGTAACAGCCGACGACCGTGCTGTCAAGCAGTGCGATTTGATTGTGGACAGGGCCAAGCAAATGCGCTAAATAGCTTTGGCATCATGCAGGTGAGTTGCGAAATCGCGTTTAGGGAATGCGCCCCAGTCGTTGACGCGCTGGGGCGAGGCGAGCAAATCATCATTTTGCGCAAAGGCGGCATCCGGGAAAACCGCGGCGAGTTCCTCGTCGATCACCGCGAGTTTTGGCTTTTCCCAACCCAGTTTCACGAGGCGGAACGCTCCATTACCGCCGACGTCACACCCGTGCTGACGGATGCCGAATTCGCAGCGCAACGCGAAGAGATTTGCGAACTTATTTCAGGTCATGCCCTCGCTCATCCATAAACGACCGGACGGGACGGAGAAGATTCTCGAATTCGGGAGCAAGCCGCTCATTGTCGGCCGCTTGCCGGGATCCGATATCCAAGTGTTCGATGCATTCATTTCGCGCGTTCATTGTGGGATCGGTTACGCCAACAATCAATTCACCCTGAAGGACTTGGGCTCTACCAACGGCACGTACCGAAACGGAGCACGGGTGTTCGAAGGTAATCTGTCCTCGGGCGACAAGATTCAGGTCGGCAACACCACCCTGATTTTCGAAATTGATTCCGCCAGTCGCAATGGCATCCTCCAGCAGATTCCCCAAATGGCCGCGCCGCCGCGGGCGGTCGTCGTGCCTGTGCTTCCACAGCCGAGTCAGACAGACCATACTGCTGAAGTCAAACTTCCAGGCAAAACTCTGCCGTCGTAGTCGGGCGTTGCGGCGCGCTGGAGAAATTGGAGGTTCCTTTGATCAAACCGGCATCTAGAATTGCGTTTGTCGTCGTCATTGCTTTGGGCGTTGGCTACGTCACGCCGCCCTTGCGATCACAGCAGACGAACCTTCCGCCTCCTTCCGAGCAGTATCCGTTTGCCAGCGGAACGATCGAAAGGCTGGATCTGGGCAGCAAGCGGCTCGACATCAAGACTCCAAAGGGAGCACGGAGTTTTGATGTGACGATTCGCACGTACATCTTTCGGGGAAAAGAAAAGATCGCCTTGGACAAACTCAAGATTGGCGATAGCATTAAACTCAGCTACTACACGAACGAACTTGGACAGGCGCTCGTGAAGCGCATTAAAGTCGATCAGCCCGAGCCGATGACCGACTCCGCTCGTCAGCCCGAAGCGCCCAAGTGAACTTGCCGCGTCCGGGTTTTCAGCTTTCAATTCACTCGCGGCAGGGTAGGATGAACTTGGGAGCCCTATGAAGGCTGACAACTCAGGGTGCGTGGCGTTGACCGTGGCCGGTTCGGACAGCGGCGGCGGAGCGGGCATCCAAGCCGACTTGAACACGTTTCGTGCGTTTGGCGTGTTTGGCACGTGCGCCATCACCTGCATCACTGCGCAGAATCCTGATCGAATCACCGCTGTGCAGGCGGTCGACGCGGGCATCGTTGGCGAGCAGATGGACTGCGTGTTTGCCGCGTTCCGGGTCGGGGGCGCAAAGACCGGCATGCTTTACGATGCAGAGATCATCGAGACAGTCGCTTCCGTGTTTCGCAAGCACGCATTCAAATCCCTCGTCGTCGATCCTGTGATGCTGGCAAGCAGTGGCGCTCTGCTGCTGAAAAAAGACGCCCTTTCTGCGCTGAAAACCAAACTGCTGCCTCGGGCGGCTGTTGTGACACCGAACCTTGCGGAGGCGGAAGTTCTCTGGCAGCAGAAGATTCGTACGGTGGATGAGTTGCGCGAATCAGCACGCGCCTTAGCAGAGAAATTTGAAGCCCCTTTCCTCACGAAGGGCGGGCATTTGCCGCAGACAAAGCGCGCTGTGGACGTGTTGTTTGACGGGAAGGATTTCCACGAGTTCAGCGCCCCAGTCGTGCCGAACACCAAACCTCACGGCACGGGATGCACGCTGTCCGCTGCCATTGCCGCCAACCTGGCTCTCGGACACGGCTTGGTGGACTCGATCAACCGGGCCAAAAGATTCGTTACCAAAGCCATTCGTGGCGCCATTCAAATAGGACGCTACCGTGCACTGAGAATATGAAACGCCCGCTCACGGGGCTGGTGGTCGTCTACGCCTCGGGAATTTGGATTGGTTCACTGCTGCCGGCACCGCCGCGGGCGCTGTGTTACTGCGTTCTCGGATTGCTCGTCGCGTTTGTTCTTTTGCGACGGAGCCGCTGTGCCTTCGCTGTTCTGATCGCCCTTGTCTTTTCGGGCGGAGCGCTCGCCTATCGCCACGCCGCGACGGTTTCCTCGCCCAATCACATCAGCCGGATTCTCGGACTGCATGACCAAAACACGGTGTTTCGCGGCACGATTGTGAGCGATCCCGTCTACCGTACCAATGAAACTGCCGGCGACAACCTGACGGCCACCAATCGCCACAGTTTCAAGTTACAGTTGGAAGCGCTGGAACAGTCCGGCGAATGGCGGCCAGCCGAGGGAAAGCTGCTGGTGTTTGTCAGCGGCGAGCTTGATCAAAAACCGTTGCGCTACGGCGACGTGATCGAGTGTTCGGCGATCTTGCGCGTGCCACAACCAGCGAGAAACCCCGGGACGTTCGACTGGCGCGACTGGCTGACGCGCCAGAACATTCCCTTCACGGCGACGATTCGCGGCACGAATTCCTGCAGCATCGTCGCACGCGACCGTGGCAATCGCCTGATCGCGTTGTCGCTGCGGCTGCGGGAACGATTCGAGCGGGCGCTACGGCTCGGCTTGGAGAAAGAACCGAGACTGGCAGGTGTGCTGGCGGGGATGGTGATCGGACAACGCTCGGAGATTCCGGCCGATACGTACGAGGATTTCCAGCGAACGGGCGTTTTCCACGTGTTCGCCATCAACGGACTGCATGTGGGTCTCGTGACAGCTATTGTATTGGTTTTCCTGTGCACGATGCGGATTCCGCGACGCTGGTGCGGGCTGGCGGGGATTCCGCTTTTGGTGCTGTACGTCTTCGCGACTGGTGCCCATCCCGGGGCGGTGCGCGCGCTGGTAATGGCGGGCGTGTGGCTGATCGGCTGGATGTTGGTCCGCCCAACTGATTCGTTGAATAATTTGGCAGTAGCGGCGCTAATCATCTTGGTGTGGGATCCGACGCAGTTGTTCGACGGCAGTTTTATTCTCTCATTCACTGTGGTCACGGCCATCGTCGTGTTGTCGCCGCGGATTGAATCGAAGTTGAAACCGCTGGTTGCACCCGATCCGTTGTTGGCACGCCAGTTTGTGCCGAAGTGGAGGGTCGCTTTGGGTTCTCTGGCGCGCTGGGGAGTCAAGCTCTTCAGTTGCTCGTTGGCGGCGTGGGTCGGGTTGGTGCCGTTGCTGGCGCTGTACTTTCATCTGTTTACGCCGATCAGCATTGTGGCGAATCTGCTGGTGATTCCCATGCTGGGCGGCATCATTGCGCTCGGTTTACTGGCGGTGATGGCGCATCCGTTGTGGCCGTGGCTGACGTTGACGCTAAACAACGCAAACTTCTGTTTGTTGGGTGTGATGATGCGCGGCGTGGACTGGCTGGGGCGCGTGCCGTGGGGGCATTTGTTTGTGCAAGAGCCGCCACGGTGGTTGGTGTGCGCGTACTATGGTGTCGGAATTGTGTTGCTTAGCCGGCGCATCCCATGGCCGCGACCGCGACTGATGGTCGCGATTGCGACGACCGCCATTTGCGCGGTGGCAGTTTTTATAGCGCGGCCGAAAGAGGCAGCGGAAATTACAGTGCTGGATTTGAACGATGGCGTGTCGATGTTTGTGAATTTGCCGGGGGAACGCGACGACTGGTTGATCGACGGCGGAAGCGAGTGGAGCGGGCGGCACGTTGTAGTGCCCTTTCTGCGGGCGCAAGGAGTGGATCGGTTGGGAGCGCTGGTGTTGACGCGCGGCGACGAGGCGCACGCTGCCGGGCTGAGCGCCGTCGCGCAGGAAATTCCGGTCACTCAGGCAATCGAGAGCAGGGTGCCGTCGCGGTCGAGATTCTGCGAGCAGTGGCGGCAGACGGCGCAGCAAGAGCGGATCGCCACCCGGAGCGTTCGCGCGGGGGACGAGATGCTCGTGGCGAACAGACTTATGGTGCGCGTCTTGAATCCATTGCCCGTCATCCGCTCGGACCGCAGCGATGACAACGCTCTGGTGTTGATACTGGAATTCGGCCCGACGCGTGTACTCTTGATGTCGGATGCCGGCCAGACGGTTGAACAGCGTCTGCTCCAGAACACTGAGGATTTGCGAGCGCAGATCATTATCAAAGGTCGCCACGGTAGAGAGCCATCGTGCACGGACGATTTTCTGGACGCCGTGCGGCCGGAAATGGTCGTGCAAACAGTGAGCGCGCGCCCCAGTTCTCGGTACATGGAACCCGAGTTGCGCGAACGCTTGCAGCGTCGCGGCGTGAAATTGTATCGCACCGACGAAACGGGCCCGGTGATGATCCATCTGACGCGCCAGGGCTACACGGTCCGCACTTGGCTGGAATGATTCGGACTTGTGTCGCTTCTCACCGACGGCCATACTCTGAGCATGTTGGTGATCATCAACGGACGTGTCATCGGATCGCGTGCCATCCTCGAACAGCATTGCGTGGTAATCCACGGCAGCACGATCCAGCAGGTCGCGCCGACCGCGCAGGTGCTCTGGTCAGACGATGCCACGGTGATCGACGCGCACGAGGATTTCGTTGCGCCCGGATTTGTCGATCTGCATGTGCACGGCGCGCTGGGACACGACACAATGGAAGCGAGCGTGGAGGCGCTGGCGCAGATTGCAAAATTCCATGCCAGCGGCGGCACGACAGCGATGACTCCCACCACTGTGACCGATTCAACAGAAAAAATCGGCGCGGCGCTGGATTCGATCGCGCAGGCGATGGGACACGACTTTGGCGGGGCTCAGATTTTAGGGGCGCACCTGGAAGGACCGTACATTTCCCGGGACAAATGCGGCGCTCAACCCGCGCGTTTTATCCGCAATCCCGAGCCGAGCGAGTACAGCGCTTGGTTGAATCGCGAGGGGTTGGTCACGCAGATGACGTTGGCGCCCGAGTTGCCGGGGGCGCTGGAACTGATTGACGCGTTGCTGGAACACGAGATTATTCCCAGCGGCGGCCACACGGCGGCCGATTACGAACAAGCGCGCGCAGCGATTGAGAGAGGGCTGTGCCAAGCGACGCACCTCTTCAACTGCATGTCGGCGACGACAAAGACAGGCGTGTTTCGAGCGCCAGGCGCGTTGGAAACGTTTCTGGCCGACGATCGCGTGCTGGTCGAATTGATCGCCGACGGGAAACACGTTCATCCTGAACTGATGAAACTCGCTGTGCATGCCAAAGGAGTCGATAAGGTTTGTCTGGTGACCGACGCGACGGCGGGGGCAGGACTCGCGGAAGGCACGGAATTTCGAATCGGCGAGACGCGGGCGGTTGTGCGCGACGGTGTTGGCCTGTTGGCTGATGGTTCAGCAATCGCAGGCAGCGTGTCGACGATGATGATGACGGTCAAAAGCATGGTCGAGATGGCCGGCGTGCCGTTGGTCGATGCGGTGCGAATGGCGAGCCTGAGCCCGGCGCGCGCACTCAGTCTGAGCGGACGCAAGGGAAGCTTGGAGCCGGGCAAGGACGCGGATGTTGTGATATTTTCATCGGCCTTTGAAGTGAAGAAGACGTTGGTGGGCGGGCGGATAGAATTTGAACGTTGAGAAGGGCCGTGGGGAATCGATGATTGCCATTACTGGAGCGACTGGGTTTGTCGGACAGGAGGTCGTCAGGCAAGCGCGCGCCGGGGGCCATGCGGCGCGCGCGATTGTGCGTGACCCGAAGCGGGCGCAATGGCTCGCGGACAAATATGGCGTGGAATTGTTCCACGGCAATGTCCTGTTTGCGCCGTCGCTGGACGGCGCGATGCAGGGCGTAAAGTGCGTCATCCACCTGTTGGGAATTATCAATGAATGGAGGGAGAATACCTTTCAGCGGGTTCACGCTGAGGCCACCATGAACGTGGCGGACGAGGCCAAGAAAGGCGGCGTGAAACGATTCCTTCACATGAGCGCCTTGGGCACGCGCCCGGATGCCCGGAGTCGGTATCACCAGACCAAATGGGCTGCTGAGGAGTGTGTCCGCAAGAGCGGCCTCGCTTGGACGGTTTTTCGCCCTTCGGTGATTTACGGCCCACAGGACAAGTCGATTAACGTGCTGGCAAAGGTGATCCGCCTGTTGCCTTTCGTGCCCGTGTTGGGCGACGGCAATTCGAAGATTCAGCCCATCTCGGTGCAAAACGTGGCGAAATGTTTTGTGGCAGCGATTAAAAGCGATGAGACGATCGGCAAGACGTACGACCTGTGTGGCCCCGAGGCGTTCACTTGGAATGAACTGTACGACAAGCTGATGAAGTTGTATTGCATCCGCAAACTGAAAGTGCATCTGCCTCTGCCCATCGCGCGTCTGCAGGCAGCCGTCTTTGAAAAACTGTTGGCCAACCCTCCGTTCACCCGCGATCAGCTCATCATGACCGAAGAGGACAATGTCGGCGATCCGAAGCCGGCGGAACGCGATTTTCTACTGGAGCAGGAAAGTTTCGAGGCGGGGATCGCCCGTTATCTACAGCGTCCAGCCTGAACAAAAAGGGCAGGGAATCCGTTTACAGATTCCCTGCCCCAGCGATCTATCAGCAGAATCGTTGCTGGTGACTACTGTTTCTTCTACTTGGTTTTCTTCTCTGCGGGCGGCGCTATCTTCTGCGCGATCAAGGCTCCGCTTTCCTCGGTGTAGCTGACCGTTACCTTGTCGCCGACTTTGAGGTCGCTGAGTGCCGCTGTCTTCTTCTCGGCGGTGCTGTACTTGGTTTGGTCGCTAACCTTGAAAGTCTTGCTTTCTTCCTTCTGCTTCACCTTGACGGTGTTCGCCTTGACATCGATGGATTCGACGGCACCGGTGAAATGATGCGGCTTGGGCTTGGCCGGTGCTGTGCTCTCCTGAGCTTGCACGGGAAGCGTGAACGCGAGAGCCACAGCAATGAGACTGGATGCCGCCACAGCGCGCATCAGATACTTGCTCATAATAGTCCTCCTTGAACTAGGTTCGAGTTTTGCGTTTGGCTGGGGTGTACGATAATTCGTTCAATCCGTCAAACAGAAAAAAGATGCACCTTGGGAACGGATAGGTACATCGTGACCACCCCTATGGGTGAAGATCAGAGAAGGGAGGTCAGTTCTTTAAAGGCTGTTGCTCTTGGCTCAATGACGCGAGTGCGCACACAGTTGCGACGCGAGATTCATCGCCCCAAACCAAGGTTTGTTCAGCGGCTTCAGAAGATGTAACTCCGATGCACCCCTTTCGCACTTCTCGGTTGCTCTTAATTGGAGTTGATTCGTTCTTCGCCAAAGGTCGCGTTCAAGTTCGCCCGGCGGGAAGGTGTACGAATCTTCTTGTACCATATGGGGCATGGCGTCCGCCGTGAACCAAAGGCCCACGCAGACCTTATCATTTAGCGTCCTAGCAACAATCCATTAGCACACGACCCGGCGCTTGCGGACTTGCGCGCCGCGCCGCGCCGTGCTAGCATCTGCACCAATCGGAGTCATGGGCGATGTATAAAGAATTCTACGGGCTGCGCGAATATCCTTTCAACATGACGCCCGACCCGCAGTTCCTGTTTCTCAGCCGCAATCATCGCGTCGCGCTGGACGTGTTGCTGTACGGAATCCAGGAGCGAAAAGGCTTCATTGCAATCACCGGAGAGGTCGGTGCGGGCAAGACGACGCTGTGTCGCGCGCTGCTGGGTTCGCTGGATGCCACCACCAAGACGGCCTTGATTTTGAATCCATGTTTGTCCGACTCCCAGATTTTGCGGGCCATCTGCGACGAGTTTCGTCTGCAACCCGCGAAGACCACCAAGAAGGATCTGTACGACACGATCAACTCGTTCCTGCTGCGCGAACTGGCCGCCAATCACAACGTTGCGCTGATCATCGATGAAGCGCAGAATCTTCGGCCGAGCGTTCTCGAACAAATTCGCCTTCTCTCGAATCTCGAGACAGAAAAAGAAAAACTTCTGCAGATTGTGCTGGTCGGCCAGCCGGAGCTGGGTGAATTGTTGGCGCAAGACAACTTGCGGCAACTCAAGCAGCGCATCGCGTTGCGGCATCACGTTGCGCCGCTGGCGGCGGAAGAGGTCGGCGAATACATCCAACATCGGTTGCGCGTTGCCGGCGACGACGGGCGTATCCAGTGGAGTCCCGAAGCGCTGGCGTTGATTTACGAATACTCGCACGGCGTGCCGCGCATCATCAATGTGCTTTGCGACAAAGCGTTGCTGGCAGGCTACGTGGCCGAGGCGTTTGTGATCGGCGGCCTGATGATCCAGCGCGCGATCGACGATACGGAATGCCGGCAGACAGTGGAGGCGGTGGTCGGATGAGCCTGGTTCATGAGGCATTGCAGAAAGCCGGGCGGGAGAAACTGCGCAAGACGGGCATTCAGCCTGCACCCGCGCAGAAACCTGCACCAAGGCCCGCGGCACCGTTTGGCCCGGCGGAGTCCAGGCCTGTGGAAACGGTCGCCACCATGTCTGTCGCCAGCCACCCTGTGAGCGTGGCCAGCACGTTCGCGTCGGGTCAATCGGCCGATCAAGCGGCGGCTGTTTACCCGCGGAAGAAGCAGTCGGCGTTGTTGCCCGTGCTGATCGTGTGCGTCAGCCTCGCGGCCATCGTTGCCATTGTGTTTTTGGTCAGCTTGGCCGCCTCGACGATCCGCGAATCGAGACAAACCGTCCACGCAGGCGGCGGAGCCCAGCCCCCGACGGCGGCCACCGAGCCGAAGCCGAATGAACCCGCGCCGCAGCCGGTTGTCGCGAGCGCTCCCGTGGGAGTGGCAGCGCAACAACCTCCCGCTCCACCCGCTGGATCCGCTGAAGCGGGCTTCCGTCTCACCGGCGTCATGATCGTTCCCAACGTCGCTCCGTCGGCAGTGATCAACGGCCGGATCGTGAACGAATCGGGTTACGTGGACGGCGCCACGGTGAAAAAGATCGAGCGCGACAGCGTCACGCTGGTGGACGCGCAAGGCAAAGAAATCGTCCTGCGGTTGAACTAGCCGGGTTGTTAAAAAGGTTTGCTTCCCGTTGTGAGCCGACTCTGTGAGTCGGCGAGTTTCTGAGAAATTCCGCCGCTTCGCAGAAGCGGCCTACAACGACCAAACAATTCTTTCCGCAGCCTGCCGGCTACTCCGCCATGGTTTTGGGTTTGTCGTTTTGCAGAGAACCAACTGATATGACAAAGTGAGTTTGCGCTAATAGCACTGTTAGGTGACAGCGTATGAAGACGAATTTATACTCGCCCTGCTCGCTACCGCAGTCGTACATGATTTTCGGCGAGCGCATCGGAGGCCGACTGATGCGAACAGCTAGTCAGTGGAGCGAGCGCATGCCCGGCGGATTACCGCTGCCGACACTCACCCTCGCTTGCGCGCGTCCCGCAGGGCGCGGTTGATCTCGCGCTCGGCGGTCTTGCGTTTGAGAGCCTCGCGTTTGTCGTATTGCGCCTTGCCTTTGCCGAGGCCGAGTTCGACTTTGGCAAAACTCTTTGTGAAGTAAATCTTCAGCGGCACCAGAGCCATGCCTTTGGCGTTGAGTTGGCCCTCCAGCCGATGAATTTCCTTCTTGTGAAGCAGCAGCCGACGCGGACGCAGCGGATCGACGTTGTAGCGGTTGCCGAATTCGTAGGGAGCGATGTGCGCGTTGCAGAGCCAGACCTGGCCGCGCTCGACGCGGGCGAAGGCGTCGTCGATGGAAGCGCGCGCGTTCCGCAGCGACTTGACCTCGGTGCCTTTCAACTCGATGCCCGCCTCGCACGTCTCGGTAATGAAGTAATCGCGGCGGGCCTTGTGGTTGTGGATTGTCGGCACCATCGCCACTACTATATCGGCCGGCGCGGCGCGTTCCTAGGAGAAACTCGGCCGGAGCGCGTCAGGCCCGTCACAAAACACGTCAGACAACCGTAACGCTCGCCCTACTTGTCGCGAGACGCCTGTCCTACCATCAGATTTCTTTGCTCTCGCTATCGGCGACGTCCGGGCCGGAGTGAATTTCGTAGGCGATCTTGCCTTCGCTGATTTCCTTCAAGGCTATGTCGGCAAAATCCATTTTCGCATCGGTCTGAGTGAGGGGCCGGTGTCCCTGCGTCAATTGGCGGACTCGTCTGGAAACAAGATTGATTAATAGCTCGGGGTTAGGGACTTGTTGCATGGCAGGATCAAGGTATTTGCTTTTCATTTGGTAAAGAGCAGATAATTTTGACCAAATGGGCTGCGATTACAAGCCCTATTTTGCACGACCCGGTAGGGGCAGCTTATCCAGCCGCCCCTACCGACGACGAACTTCTGGTACGACTTAGTAGTCCATGCCGCCGCCGTAGCCGCCGGGGCCGGGACCTTTTTCCTTTTCCTTCTCCGGCACTTCGGTGACGCAGCATTCGGTCGTCAACAACAAGCCTGCGATGCTGGACGCGTTCTGCAATGCGAACCGTGTGACCTTGGTCGGGTCAATGATGCCCGCTTTGCCCATGTCGGTGTACTCCAACTTCTCGACGTCGAAGCCGTCCCAGCCTTTGCGGGATTTGACTTCCTGGACGACCAACGAGCCTTCCCAACCGGCGTTGTTGGCCAATTGCCGCAGCGGCTCTTCCAGAGAGCGCAGCACGATTTGCGCGCCGATCGCTTCATCGCCCTTGAGCTTCAGATCCTCAAGCACGGGCAGGCAACGGATCAACGCCACACCGCCGCCGGGCACAATGCCTTCCTCGACGGCCGCGCGGGTCGCATGCAACGCGTCTTCTACGCGCGCCTTCTTTTCCTTCATCTCGGTCTCGGTCGCCGCGCCGACATGAATCACGGCCACGCCACCCGCGAGCTTCGCGAGCCGCTCCTCCAACTTCTCGCGGTCGTAGTCGCTGGTTGTTTCCTCGATGGCTTTGCGGATCTGGTTGATGCGGCCCTGAACATCGCTCTGCTTGCCGGCGCCCTCGACGATCGTGGTGTTATCCTTGTCTATGACAACCTTCTTGGTGCGGCCAAGGTCGTCCAGTTCCACCTTCTCGAGCTTGATGCCGAGGTCTTCGCTAAGGAACTTGCCGCCGGTTAGGACGGCGATGTCTTCCATCATCGCTTTGCGGCGATCGCCGAAGCCAGGGGCTTTGACGGCGCAGGCTTGAATCGTGCCGCGCAGTTTGTTGACGACGAGGGTGGCGAGCGCTTCGCCTTCGACTTCCTCGGCGATGATCAACAACGGCTTACCGAGCTTGGCAACCTTTTCCAGCAACGGGAGCAGATCCTTCAGGCTGCTGATCTTCTTCTCATGGATCAAGACATACGCGTCTTCGAGCACGGCTTCCATCGTCTCGGCGCTGGTGACGAAGTAGGGCGAGAGATAGCCCTTGTCAAACTGCATGCCTTCGACAACGTCGAGTGTGGTCTCGATGCTCTTCGCTTCCTCGACGGTGATCGTGCCGTCCTTGCCCACCTTGTCCATCGCGTCGGCGATGATGTTGCCGATCGTCTTGTCGCCGTTGGCGGAAATGGTCGCAACCTGCATGATCTCGCTGCGGTCTTTGACCTTCTTGCTGATCCTGTTCAGTTCCTCAATAGCGCGCTCCACAGCCTTGCTAATGCCGCGTTGCAGCGCCATCGGGTTGGCGCCCGCTGTCACGTTGCGCAGGCCTTCGCGATAGATCGCTTCGGCCAATACCGTCGCCGTGGTCGTGCCGTCGCCCGCGACATCGCTGGTCTTGCTGGCGACTTCGCGCACCATTTGCGCCCCCATGTTTTCCCACGGATCTTCCAGTTCAATTTCTTTCGCCACCGTCACACCGTCCTTGGTGATCGTGGGCGAACCAAATTTCTTGTCGAGCACCACGTTGCGGCCCTTCGGGCCGAGCGTGACCTTGACGGCCCGGCTCAGTTTCTCGACGCCGCGCAGCAACGACTTGCGCGCATCCTCATCAAACCTCAGTTGTTTTGCAGCCATGTTGAATCACTCCTTTTGGTTAATCGTTACTGAATTATCGCCTTGATGTCGCTTTGCGAGTACAATCGGTACTCTTCGCCATCAATTTCGATGGCGTCGCCACCGTATTTACTCACATACACCTTGTCACCCTTTTTGACATCAAACGTCGGAATGACCTGGCCCTTATCATCACGTTTGCCTGTACCAAGGGCTATGACTTTGCCCACTTGAGGCTTTTCCTGAGCGCTATCAGGGATGATGATTCCGCCCTTCTTCGCTTCTTCCTTCTCGATCAGTTGCACCAGCACCTGATCGCCCAACGGTTTCACGTTCATGGTTCCTTCTGACTCCTTATTTTTGAGTTATTGTACCGGCGGTTTATGACCGTCGCTTCTCTCCGTTCCCGACAATCGGCGCTCGTTCACCCCGAAAGCCTTCGGGGCAGGGCGCGCTGCTACAAACTTCACTTCTTCTTGTCTTCGTCCACCATCTCGAAGTCAGCGTCCACGACCTCGCCTTCCTTGCCGGACTTCTTGGTCGGCTCTTCCGTCTTGCCCTCGCCGCCCGACGGCGTCGCGCCGGCCTTGTCGCGGACCTTCGAGTAAATCTCCGACGACACGCCGTGCCATACTTCGGTCAGCTTCTCCTCAGCGTCCTTCATCGCGTCGAAATCTTCGCGCTTCAAGGCATCCTTGACCTTCTCAATCGCCGCATCCAGTTTCGACTTTTGATCACCGCTGATGATGTCCTTGTGTTCCTTCATCAGTTTTTCCGTCTCGTACACCCGCGCATCGCACCGATTGCGCAACTCCACCTTCTCGCGCAGCTTCTTGTCCTCCTCGGCATGCGATTCTGCTTCATGGCGCATCTTCTCGACTTCGTCCTTGTTCAGGCCGCTCGACGCGGTGATGGTGATCTTCTGCGACTTGCCCGTGCCGAGGTCTTTGGCGCTGACGTGCAGGATGCCATTGGCGTCGATGTCGAACATCACCTCGATCTGCGGCACGCCGCGCGGTGCGGGCGGAATATCGGTCAGGTGGAAACGCCCGATCGTCTTGTTATCGCGCGCCATCGGGCGTTCGCCCTGCAACACGTGCACTTCGACGCTTGTCTGGCTGTCTGCGGCCGTCGAAAAGATCTCGCTCTTGCGCGTCGGAATCGTGGTGTTGCGCGGGATGAGCACGGTGAACACGTTGCCCAGCGTCTCGATGCCCAGCGACAACGGCGTGACGTCGAGCAGCACGATGTCTTGTTTGACCTGGCCCGTGAGCACGCCGCCTTGGATGCCCGCGCCGACCGCAACAACTTCGTCGGGATTGACGCCCTGATGCGGCGCTTTGCCGATGAGCTTGCGCGCGGTCTCGATCACCCGTGGCATGCGGGTCATGCCGCCGACGAGCACCAGTTCATTCACCTTGGAAATGTCCAGTTTGCCGTCACGCAGACAGGCTTGAACTGGTCCGATCGTCCGCTCGATCAGTTCGTCGCAAAGCTGTTCGAGTTTGGCGCGCGTGAGTTTCTTGACGATGTGCTTCGGCCCCGTCGCGTCGGCAGTAATGAACGGCAGATTGATTTCGTACTCCATCGCGCTGGACAACGCGATCTTCGCCTTTTCAGATTCCTCCTTGATGCGCTGCAAAGCGTCGGGCTGTTTCTTCAGATCAACACCGTTCTCCTTCTTGAAATCGTCAATGATCCAGTTCATCACCCGCTCGTCGAAATCATCACCACCGAGATGCGTGTCGCCGTTGGTGGCCAGCACTTCAAACACGCCGTCGCCGATGCTCAACAGCGAAATATCAAACGTGCCGCCACCCAAGTCGTACACGGCGATGTGCTCGTCCTTCTTCTTATCCAACCCGTAGGCCAGCGAGGACGCGGTGGGTTCGTTGATAATGCGCAAAACATCGAGGCCCGCGACGCGTCCTGCGTCCTTGGTGGCTTGCCGCTGCGAGTCGTTGAAGTAAGCGGGGACGGTGACGACGGCCTTCTCAATCTTCTCGCCGAGGTAGGCTTCGGCGTCGGCCTTCATCTTGGCGAGGATCATCGCGGAAATTTCCGGCGGAGAGAAAATCTTTTCCTCGTTGCCGACGATCACCTTCACGGCGGCGTCGCCGTTGTCGGCACGCACCACTTCATACGGTACGCGGTTGCGCTCCTGCTCAACCTCGTCGTACTTGCGGCCCATGAACCGCTTGATGGAGTAAACGGTGTTCTTCGGGTTCACGACGGCCTGGCGTTTCGCCGCCTGGCCGACAAGTCTTTCGCCGGACTTTGTGAACGCGACGATTGATGGAGTAGTTCGTCCGCCTTCCGCGTTGGGAATGACGACGGGCTCGCCGCCTTCCATCACCGCCATGCATGAGTTGGTTGTGCCTAAATCGATACCGAGGACTTTAGCCATTTGAATCAAAGCTCCTTTTGAGCGCAGAACGCCGCCTGTTGTTTAGCTATGCCCGTGCCACGTGTTGGACACATTCTGCAACATTCGCGGCAACAGAGTGTTAAAGTTTTCGCACCGATTCCGGTCAGTGTGCCATGTCTCAGTCCAACGTCTCATTAGAACCCACTGACTGTGCCACGCGCGTCATCATGTCCCACCTGCCCACAAAGGAAAAACAGACGATCTCGGCGCACAAAAACCGCGCGTCTGCACTTTGGCGACGACCTCAAGTGGCTGCGCGATCTAACGGAGGACAGACCAGAAAGCAGAGATCTATCTCACACAGTTGCGGAAAGAATGTGAAGGTCTTAAGCAGGCGACGTAACTACACCCAAGGCGAGATCCACACACGCCAGTCAAAAAGGGAACGCTTCCTCGCGCCAGCGCAAGATGTCGAATTGAAGCTCGTCCAGCGGGCAGACGAAGTCAGGATATGGAGGGGGAACGACGGCGTGCGCGCCTCACCACGACAGCATCCGTGGCATCCGTGTAATCCGGGGATAAAACCTTCGTGCCCTTTGCGCCTGTGCGTCTTGGCGTGAGAGGTCGGGCCATCGTTCCGGACGTGATTCCCTCGAAACGCAGTTGCTTCATTTCGGCGGCTACACGGTCAGCAGCAACGGCGCAGTATTTCTTGGACAGATCGAGGTGGACGAAATGTCGGCCAGTACGGTGCGCTACTGCCGCCACCGTGCCGATACCGCCGAACGGGTCGAGCACCACGTTGCCACGGTAGCTGTAGAATTTGATCAGCCGATAAATCAATTCTTCGGGGAACGGAGCGGGATGACCGGCTGCCTTCGCTTCCGGCGCCTTGCGTCCGCGGCGCGGCGGGTACAGGCTCTTCAAGAACGGTTGACGACCGCGCGTTTCGGGCGGGATTTGCCAGAAAGCGTCGGAGAACTTGATGAACTCCGCGCCGGTAATGTCGGCATCGGCCTTGTTGCCTTCCAGCGTCCAAGAGCCTTTGGAGAAGACGAGGACGTATTCCCAACTCGGCACCATGTGCGGATTGTGCGGGCTTTTCCACGAGCCCCACGCGGTGCGGCGGCGCATGGTCTGTTTGTACCAGAGAACCTCGGTGCGCATAATGAACCCGAGCGAGATCAATCGCCGCGCCATATCGTAGTGGATGGGGCGGAAGTTCTTGATGCTGGTGGGGGCAACGTTGAGAGCGAATCGGCCACCGGGAACAAGGACGCGGTAAAGCTCAGCCCAGAAAGGCATCAACCACGCCAGGTACTGCCTGTGTGTCATATTGTCGTTGTGTGAGTCGTACTCGAGGCCGACGTTGTAGGGCGGCGACGTGATCGCCAGATGGATGCATTTGTTTGGCAATGCGTGCAAGATCGCTCGCGAGTCGCCGCAGATGATCTGATCCTTCCACCATTCTCCTTCGGTGGAGGCCGGCGGGAAATTGAGGACGTGCGGTAGCTGCTTCATCGAAAAACCTGCAAATGATTCCCTAACGCTTTTACCAGAATCAAAACTGCATACCAGCAAGAAAGTTCGACGCAAGGCGCATTCGTCAGCGACGGGCGGCGTTTCTACCGGAGAACATTGATTGCACTCGCCCCGCGGGTCACTTTCTGAGCTTTCTGTGTCTCTGTGGTGAAGTTCCAGTCGTCGTGGCTACAACCGAAACCCCAAAGCCGCAAACTTCTGCCGTAGCGACTCGCCTGCGCCGCGCAGCGTCAGCTTCGTATTGAAGAACTCGCGGCGGACGGGATACCCGGCACGCAGTTTGTCGAAGCTTGCCCCGATTCCATCGGGGGCGCCGACGATCCTCCGCAACGCGGCGTCATCGGCGGTGATGTCGTAAACGTGCTTGATGACGCGGCGCAGTACGTCCTCGTCGTTCTCGCCCGGAGCCGCCGCGACCTCCATCTGGGGCACTGGCGGCGGGGGCAACTGCGGCTGCCATGCCGCGTTGAGCTTGAAGAACTCGCACGCCGCCCAGTAAATCATGCGCGTGCCGTTGAGCTTGCCATCGAAGCTGTAACCGGCGATGTGCGGCGTGCCGAGGTCAACGGCGGCCAGCAAGTCGGCCTTAATGTTCGGCTCGCCTTCCCAAACGTCCAGCACGACGCCGCTCAGCTTCTTCGTCACGATGACTTCCAGTAGCGCCTTGTTGTCCACGATTGCGCCGCGCGCGGAGTTGATGAGGATCGGCCGCCGCGCCTCGTGCTGGGTGCCCTCGGCATGAAGCGCCAACGCCGCGAGGCGCTTCGTGTCGAACAGGTGAAACGTGGCATCCTCGGGAAGGAAGTTGGGCAAGCTGGAGGCTTGCCCCACGCGCGTCAGCGGAACATGGAGCGTAATGATGTCTGCTTCGGCGAGGAGACGTTCCAAAGAAACGAATTGTGGCAGGGACAGACCGCCGGGCTGTCCGTCCCCCTCGCGGCGCGCCCGGCGGCCCGCTCGCGTGTCGTGTACGGAGTCGCGCCCTACCTCGGCACGTTCACGCGGCGGATCGTTTTGCAGAACGCGCATCCCGAGCGCTTCGGCGTGGCGAACAACGCGCCGGCCGACGTTGCCGACGCCGACGACGCCGAGCGCTTTGTCGCGCAGGCGAAATTGGTTTCGATGCGCGATTTCCAGCATCGCGGTGACGACGTACTCGGCAACCGAATTGGCGTTGCTGCCGTCGGCGCTGGCGAAGCCGATGCCGCGTTCGCAAAGGTATGCCTGGTCAACGTGATCCGTCCCGATGGTGGCGGTGGCGACGAATCTCACTTTGCTGTTGTCCAGCAACGCCGCGTTCACAGACGCGACCGAGCGCACCAGCAGCATGTCGGCATCGCGAACTGCGGACGCGTTGATCTGGCGGCCGGCCACAAACTGGATTTCACCCAGCGCGGAAAACGCTTCGCGAACGAACGGGATGTTCGGATCAGCTACAATTTTCATACTTTTGGCAACGATCCTACCAGCGATTTTGGCATTTGACGATACTGCGTGTGGCGGGTATCCTCCCAAGGTTTTACAGGGAACTACACAATGTTTATTGCTCACGGTGAATGGTTTCGAAGGAATACGCGCTGGATTTTGGCCATCTTGATGCTCATCCTGATTCCGAGCTTCATCGCGTTGTTCACGACGACGAGCGGCACGTCGGCGCGTCAGGAGGCGGATTTGCCGATGGTGCAGGGCAAGCCGGTGAATAGCGCGGAGTACGATCAGGCTCACAATGCGGTGGTGGCCTGGTACATCGTCAACACCATCAACACCGGCCGCGAGTTGCCGCACACGGCGGAGTTCGAGGACGCCGTGAAACAGCAGGCCGTCGTACGAATGCTGGAGTTCCGCAAGGCACGGGAGTTGGGCGTTCGTGTGCCCGACAACGATGTGATCCAGATGATTCGCAGCCAGCCGTTTTTCCTGAACGAAGCCAGGCAATTTGATCCCGATCGGTACCGGCGGTTCATTATCTACCTGAATACCCGCGGTATCAGCGAGGCGCAATTTGAGCAGATCACGCGCGAACAACTGATGCTGGCACAGCTTGAGATGCTGATCACCGCCGCAGTGAAGGTCACACCTCAGGAAGTGATCCTGGCGTACGCGCCCCTGCATGAGAAGCTCTGGATTGAACTGGTGGCATTCAATGCGGCCAGCAATGCCGTGCCCGTCACCGTGACGGACGACGAAGCCAGGGCGTTCTTCGAGAAGAACAAAGAGGCGTACCGCGTTCCGAAGCAAGTCAAAGTGCGCTACGCCTATTTCGCGATCGCGGAAGAAAAGAAGTCCGTGAAGATCGCCGACTCGGACATCGCGGAGTTCTACGAGCGCAACAAGACAGGGTACGCGGACACCAACAACGTCGCGAAGCCGCTCGACGCCGTCAAAGACAAAGTCAGGGAAGATCTGCTCAAGCTGCGCGCCGATCGGCTGGCGCAGGACCACGCCACCGAGTTGACCGTCAAGCTTGTTCAAGAGCCCGGCGCTGCGAAGCCGGATTTTGCGAACCTGTGCTCCGCGTCCGGCATCACGCCGCAGGAGACGGAGTTTTTCAGCCTGCGCGGCAAAGTGCCGGGAATTCAGGCAGGGCCGCAGTTCAACCAGGCGGCCTTCGCGTTGACGCCTGAAATCCTGTTCAGCGATCCCGTGCCGGGCGAAGACGGCTATTACGTTCTGGAGTATTTGTCGGCAAAACCGAGCGAGATCCCGCCGTTCGAGCAGGTCAAGGGAGAGGTGATCGACCAGCTTAAGCGGCAGAAAACTTACGAGGCCACAGTCAAGCAGGGTGAAGACGCACTTGCGCAGGTGAAGAAACTGATTGCGGAAGGCAAGACCTTCGACCAGGCGTGCGCGGAACTGAAACTGAAAATCGAATCGCCCGGGCCGTTCACCCTCTCCGACGAAAAACTCGATTCTACAGCCGCAAGTCGAATCCAGCAAACCACACTCGGCATGGCGACCAACACCGTCAGCGAATTCATTGCCACTGAGAACGGCGGATTGTTCTTCCATCTCAAGGATCGCCAACCCCCCGAGCCTGCGGAGTTTGAGAAGGATAAGGCGGATTTCGCGCAGCAGGTTCTCCAGCGCGATCGCCAAGCGATGTATCAAAGCTGGGTTTCTGCGCTGATCCGCAGCGAGCGGGTCAACTTTGGCCGCCTCCGCAGTCGCGAGCAACAGCCTGAGCCTGTGGAAGCACCAGAAGCTGAGCCCACGCCGGCGCCGGTTCCCGCGCCTGCGCCCGCCAAAAGTTAGCGGCGTCGCGCCTCGTTCACGAGCGCCTCAAAAAGCCGCAGGAATTGCGGCGCGACCTGCAGCAGTCGCTCGGGATGAAACTGCACGCCCCACATCAATCGCACTTGAGAATTTTCGACGGCCTCGACAATCCCGTCGCTCGTCCGCGCCGCCACTTTGAACGCGGAAGCCACGACATCCAGTGCCTGATGATGGGTGGAGTTGACGCGCCGGCAGTCACCCAACAACCGCGGCAACCGACCATCGCACGTCCACTCTACCTGGTGCATCAGCGCCGTGGACTTCGCATGCCGGTGGTTCGGGATGTCGGCGAGCAACGTTCCGCCAAGCGCCACGTTCATCACCTGAATGCCCCGACAAATCCCCAGGACCGGTATGTCTTCCTCCATGAGCCGGCGCACCAGACACAACTCCAACTCATCGCGCTCCTCGTCCACACTCGACAGCGTCTGGCGTTCGCGCGCCGTCAACTTCCGACCGTACGCGCCCGACGCCTCCGCCATGTCGCCTCCGCCCGTCAACAGGAAGCCGTCGCACAATGTCAAAAAGCGTTCGATCGCTTTCGTTTCGCGCGTCAGCGGCAAGACGAGCGGGACACCGCCGGCTTTCTCAATCGCTTGCGAGTACGAAACGCCGCAGAACGCGCCGCGCCCGTCTACACGAGAAAGCTTGATTGCTTCCGGTGTGATGGCAATGACCGGTTTCATCGGATCGTTATAACCGTTAAAACCGGAAAAATCGTTAAGAGAAAAGTCAGCACATGTTCCCTTTTAACGGTTTTAACGATTTTGTCGGTTTCATCGACTCTAACCTCTGCCCACGACGAGCACCCCGGCCCCACGAATCTGGCTGTGCTTCAGCGCGGCCAGTGCGCGATTGGCGTCTACCAGCGGGAATGTTTCGACTTCCGTCCGCAACGGAATCTCGCCCGCGAGTCGCATCAGTTGACGCGCGTCCTCACGTGTCGCGTTCGCGACGGAGCGCACGATGCGCTCGTGGTAAAGCAACTCGTGCTTCATCTCGGGAATCGGCGTCATGTAGATGCCCGCAAGGACCAGCGTGCCGCCTTTCCGCAGCGCACGCAGCGCCTCGGGCACGAGTGCCCCGGTCGGCGCGAACATGACCGCGGAGTCAAGAGCGGCATCGGGAACTTCTTCCGCACGCCCCACCCAGGCCGCGCACAACTTTTTCGCGAGTTGCTGATGTCCATCGCCGCGCGTGGCCACAAACACTTCGCAATTCCAGTGGAGCGCAATTTGGATCACAATGTGCGCCGACGCGCCGAACCCGTACAAGCCCAGCCGCTGCCGCGGGCGCACGTTGCTGAAACGTAAGGCGCGATAGCCGACAATGCCCGCGCACAGCAGCGGCGCGATTTGAGCGTCAGCAGGATGATCGGGCAATCTCACCGCGAACGCAGCCGGCGCAACAGCGAACTCTGCGTAGCCGCCGTTCACATGGAATCCTGTGAACTGCGCTCGCTCGCAAAGATTCTCGCGGTCGCTCTGACAAAACTCGCATTCACCACAGGCGCGATACAGCCACGGCACGCCAACGCGTTCGCCGATCGCGAAGTCGCGCACGTCGGCACCGAGCTTCTCCACGACACCGACGATTTGGTGCCCAGGCACAATGGGCAATTTGGCGGCGATCTCACCTTCGACGGTGTGCAAATCGGTATGGCAGATGCCGCAGGCCCGCACGCGGAGCAGAACTTGATCAGCCGCAGGTTCGGGTGGGCGAAGTTCGACCAGCTCCAGTGGCGACTCTTCTGCCGGCAGCGGTTTCTGCAACAGCATTGCCTTCATCGGACATTCTAACCGCGTACCAACAAGACCGGAACGCCTGACTTACGGATGACATGCGAGGTGGTCGATCCCAGAACAAGCTCACGGATGCGGGTGTGACCGTACGCACCCATCACAATCAGGTTTGCGCCGATCTTCTTGCAGAGCTTTAAGATTTCAGTTTCGGCGTTTCCGTGCCCGAGTTGGGCATGAGCGGCAAGCTTGCTGTCGAGGGCCTGCTGGTGAGCCTGTTGCAGGATTTTGGAGGCGGCCTCTTCGTTGTCGCGCTGGCAGACCGTGACAATGGTCACTTCCACACCGAGATTGGCGGCAAGCTTGATACCGGCGCGGAGAGCTTTGTTGGATTCGGCGCTGCCATCGTGGGCGAGCAGGATGTGTTTGATCGGGCGAAAACGGTCGGAGGTCACCAGGCAGGGCTTGACTGAAGCGCGCACCATGCGTTCGACGCTCGAGCCAAGCATGTCTCCGGACCATCGTGCGTGTTCGCCGCGTTGGCCGAGCACGACCAGATCGGCATGGCGTTCGTAATCGAGCATCGTGTGCAGGAGACTGCCGGTTTCGTGAGCGACTTTGTGTTCCACGCCCCGATCGGCGCAGCGCCTGGAGATCGCTTGAAGAATGGCGTCGGCTTTGTCGCGTTGGATTTGTTCGAGCTGCGGCAATAGCGCCGAATATGGTTGGGCGCCCAGCGCGCCCGAAATGTCCGCCAGCAGCGGCCCTTCGAGGATGCGAACATCGGTCACGTAGAGCGCAACGATGCGCCCCCCGAGTTTTTTCGCAAGCCCAATGGCGCAATCGGCGGCGACATCGGCGGCGGGTGAGCCGTCAGTGCAAAGCAGGATGTTTTTGTACATTGTTGCCTCCCGTGGTCAATCGACTTTGACAAGCCATCATACGCCGGGTCGTTTGGGAAACAAAGCGTGATGGATGGAAAAGAAACGATCGTGGCAACCGAGCCGAAGAATCCACGTGGCACGGTCACACCGAACCGCACCGCCACTTCGCGCTCCGCCGCCGTCAACATGAATCGCCCGCACATGCGGGCAAAATTACACCGCCAAACTTGCATCGGGAAGCCGCGACTATCAGGTGATGCGCCAGGCGGGGCCAAGCTTGCGGCGCATCGGTAAATGCTTCATAATCCGCTTGTGAAACGGTTGGACCGCCGCGAGGAGTGCGCAGACGGAGGGAAAACCATGATGGATCATAAGATTTCGCGCCGTGGTTTCCTGAGGGCTGTTCTGGCCGCGACCGCGCTCCCCAGCGGCTTGAACCGTGTGCTGGCCGATGCCGCAGTAGCGGCCGATGACATTCCGATCATCGACACCCATATCCATCTCTTTGACCCGACGCGTCCGCAGGGCGTGCCGTGGCCGGCCAAGAACAATGGCATACTGTACAAACCCGCCTTGCCGGACCGGTACCGTCAGGTTGCCGTGCCTCTGGGCGTTCGAGGCGCCATCGAGGTGGAATGCAGTACGTGGCTGGAGGACAACCAGTGGGTGCTGGACGTTGCCGCCGGGGATATGATCGTCGTGGGGACTGTGGGCAACCTGGAGCCGGGCCAGCCGGAGTTCCGTGGGCAACTGGAACGCTTTCACCGGAACCCGCTGTTCCGCGGCGTCCGGTACGGAAATCTGTGGGGACGGAATCTGGGCGCCGAGCTGGCGAAGCCGGACTTTGTTGCCGATCTGAAGGCGCTGGCGGAAACCGGACTGGAACTGGATACGGCGAACCCCAACCCGGCGCTGATTGAGGCGGTGGTCCGGCTCACCGACAAAGTGCCCGGTCTGCGAGTGGTCATCGATCATCTGCCGCAGTTGAATCCTCCGGAGCAACCCGCGGCTCGCGACGCATACCAAGCCCACTTGCGCGAGCTGGGGAAGCGGCCCCAGGTATACGTCAAGGTTTCCGAGGTGTTGCGCCGTGTGGCTGGCCGTGTGCCGGAGGATCTGGACTTCTACCGTTCGCGACTGGATGAGATCTGGAGCATTTTCGGTGAGGACCGGCTGCTTTACGGCAGCGATTGGCCGAACAGCGACCAGTGGGCGGCATACCCGAAGGCGCTGAGCGTGGTGCGCGAGTTCTTCATGGGCAAGGGACGGGCGGCGACGGAAAAGTATTTCTGGAAGAATTCCGTGGCGGCGTACGGATGGGTGAGGCGCGAGGCCGGTCAGCCCGCGCTTGGCAAAGGGTGAGAAAGATTATTGGGCCACGAATTACGCGCGCAGCGTCAAAAAAACAAATTCCTATCAGTATCCGCTCGGCCATCAAAGCGGCGCCATTCTTTTTGGCCCGTCTCACTGATGGATTTTCAAAGTAGCCCACTACCTCATTCTGCGCTCGCCACGGTTGACGACGCCCGGACGCTGACCAGCTCGATGCCGATGCCGGTGCCGAGGTTGCGGCTGTACTTCTTGTCGGTGGCATTGTTCCAGTGTTCGTGGACGCCCTGGCTGGCCAACGGTTTGCCGTCTTTGTTCGGATCGTACACGGTCTTGGAGGGCGGCTTGTTCGCCTGGGCCGCTTCGTGCAGGTAATTGTCCACCGCGCCGGTGACGATCGTGCTCAGCGTGGGTTCACTGCGCAGGAAGTCCAGCGCCACGGAGTCGATCGCAATGCCGTCCTGCGACGCGAACAAGCTCGAAGTCCAATGACCGTTGAACGGCGCGCTCTCCCATTTGCACGTCGGGTCGAGCCGATATTCGTTGTGCTTGGATGCGTACAGGCCATCGATCAGGTACAGCACCGTTTTGCCGCCAAGTTCCTTGTGACCGTTCAGGTCCACGAGGCTGTTGTAGGTCCCCATTTGTTGGGGCGCCTCTCCTCCCCCGCGACCCATTTTGACGGCGAGCGTGCTGTGCAGGGTGCGGGCGGCCGCCGCGCCGTCCGCCGTGAAGATCGATCCCAGATGATTCTTCGCGCAGACCGTCATCCCGGCCATGGTGTGACCTTTCAGACCGGCCACATTGATCAGGTAGGTGGCTTCGGTGACGCACGTCGGGAAATAAATCGGGTTGCCGCCCGTGACGAGAGTGAGGGCGTCGGTGGTGGCCCGGACTGCTTTCTCACGGCGGTCGCCGCCGACGGAGTCAACGAAATGCACGCCGGGGAAGTTCTTCGTGCATCGGTCGAAGATGGTGGAGGGAACATTCCGGATGGCGTCGTAGAAGGTGATGTCGGACGGCGCGGCACCCACCTCGGTCACCAACTGTTTCAGGAGCGCCTCAACGAGCTGCGGCGCAATGTAAGAGGCGTTCGCCCCGTCGCCGTGGTTGCGGCATTGATTCAGGTTCAGTTTGATGGCGATCTTCTCGCCCTTTTTGTAACTGACCGCCCCTTTGCCGGCGCGCTTGTTAAAGTCGGCAAAGATCCGGGTCCAGGCTTCCTTGTCGGTGGTGGCGTCGCCGACCGAGCGGATGACACCCGACAGCATCGCCGAGACGGCTTGCGGATGGGTATTGCTGTCGTCCCACCAGCCGGGCGTGTTGCTGGTGCCGTCCCACGAGGTGGCTTTGGGGTCGTGCACCCAGGCCACGCGGCCCGGTTTGACACCGACGGCAACGCCCATCGGTGAATTCACCGGCTCGGTCGGACTGAAGACGGGTTGGGTCGGCGGCGCGTTCTGACCGAAGAGCGACGGCGTCGGCTGATCGAGAAAGAAAGCCGTCCCCGCAACAGTTGCCACCAAGATGCAGAGTGCCGCCATCATCCAGCGCGCCGGATGCACATGCAGACGGGCCTTGCGGAAAGCGAACAGGGAACTCCAACCACTCAGAAGCCACACGATGAAGCCCGTCGCAATCGGGAAGGCCGCTCGTTGGCAAGGATATGTCGCCCGACTCGGCTTCGGGATCACCCGTACCAGAAACCAGGCCAGCGCCAAGGCGCCGCCGATTGGCAAATACCAACGTGACGATCGCCACGTAGCGGGTTTGCGGGTCGATTGTTCATTAACCCGTGTCGGGGCATCTCCGTACTGCTGAGAGTTCATGGTCCGCTCTCCTCAAAACACGGGGTAAATTCTGAAACCAACGGGCCTTTTGGTCAAGCATATCTCCACCTGATCGGCACTTCGACTCTCCACGGCATCGTTTCGACCCCTCGAAAGGCGTAATACCACTGCAACCGATTCCAATCGACGTTGGCTTGTGCTGTCTCGACGGCATTGCTGAGCGACAGGCATACGGCTTCCCTCCGCCGCACGTCTTCACGCAATCTCATCATGCGCTGTTTTGATGAAAATGCTGGACGGAGAACAAGAATCCCAATCAACACGATCCCAATCAGCATCAATAGCAGCCATTTCTTACGCACCGCCATGCTGAGTCAATTGTGAAACTCCATCGTCGCCATGTCAAATTGAAGTCCCGCCCAGATCCGCTCCCGCCCTCTCGCCCCGAACCGCCCCCATTCCCGCCCCAAAAAACTATCACCCCGGCACTCACCCGATAGGGGCAAAAAGCCCCCTTTCGGGTGATAGTCACGATTAGATCCGGGGCGATACTGGGGGCGAAACAAAAGAGCACAAGCCACCGAGATTCAGCCGCTTGTGCTCCTCCGAAATTGGCGGGAGTGACGGGGCTCGAACCCGCAACCTCTGCCGTGACAGGGCAGCGCTCTAAACCAATTGAGCTACACCCCCAACCGCCTGCGGCGGAAATCCGAATCTTCAAACCCGAATGTCGAAACAAGCTTGTCTCGGATTTCGGATTTCGAAATTCGTGCTTGCGCGCGCTCCGCGCGCTGGTGGGCGCTAAAGGACTCGAACCTTTGACCCCCTCGGTGTAAACGAGGTGCTCTGGCCAACTGAGCTAAGCGCCCGCCTGCGTGGCCGAAGCCACTCCGTCGTGGCAAAGGCCCGCAACCGCAAAGCATTACAGGCAAACGGCGCGCTTGTCAACGCTCCGGCTTGGGTTGAGTCATCGAAGTTTTCAAGCTAAGCGCTCTCCAGTGAACTTGGGTTGAGCACGTTTCCTACTTCCGCCCTCATCCCTCATCCTTCATCCCTCATCCTTTCGACTACCGCTCCCCACTTCATCCCTCATCCCTCATCCTTCATCCTTTCCACCACCGCCCCGCGCATTCCGCCCATGCCGACCAACTAATACTAATGGGCGTTCAATTTAACATTAATTATCCAGTCGAAATGAGTGAGGGACTGGATGCGAGCGGGTGAGGATTCCAGTTCACGTAGACGCTCCAGCAGAGCCAATTCCACACGGTTCATGGAG